>Ga0208462_1000383_pt1 | contig 47470 bp, 42 predicted proteins | sample AD_SCU001_MetaG_FD_184452 | JGI IMG/M metagenome (GOLD analysis project Ga0208462, IMG submission 184452) | Active sludge microbial communities of municipal wastewater-treating anaerobic digesters from China - AD_SCU001_MetaG (SPAdes) (version 2) | ecosystem: Engineered > Bioreactor > Anaerobic...
ATATCGTCCTCATCCGCGACGACCTCGTCGACGCCGTCGCGGCCGTCGAACTCTCCCGGAAGGTGATGAGCCGGATCAAGCAGAACCTCTTCTGGGCGTTCGCCTACAACTCCGCCCTCATCCCCCTTGCGGCAGGTGTGCTCTACCCCTTCTTCGGGATAACCTTCCGGCCGGAACTTGCGGCGCTCGCGATGGCCCTCTCGTCGGTGACGGTCGTCTCGCTCTCGCTGCTGCTCAAGACTTATATACCTCCGGCGAAGAGAGAGACTCTATCGGAGGCTGATGCGTATGGCAATTGATCCGGTATGCAAGATGGACGTGGATGAGGCAACGGCGAAGCTCAAATCGGAGTATAAGGGCAAGACCTACTACTTCTGCGCCCCGGGCTGCAAGAAACTCTTCGAGCGGGACCCCGAGGCCTACCTGAAGGGAGAGTAACCTCTTTCTTTTGCGGGGTGTCCGGCCCGCCGGGTGGAACCGGAAGGACGATATACCCGGAGGATGATAGGGTATTTGTAAATCAGAGGATATTGTGAGGGTTTTTTGGTATAGCATCCTGTAGTTTACGTCAGGTGTTAGTGGAGGGTCTTACCCCCTGAGCCTGCTCAAAAATCTTCGTCCCCATATATCCCCGTCGCGATCTCGTCCTCGATGGTATCGGTATCCTTTCTCGCGATCGTCTCCTCGCGCTGCTGCTGCAGTTCTTCGATAAGATCCCATATGGTGGATATGCCGATGCTGTGATGAGGATCTAGTTCTGCAATCTCCAGCAGTGCTTCCCTGAGACAGTAAAGATCGGTATACTGATCTAGCAAGATCCGGAATCTATCGGGGCTCGGCCCTGCAGCGTACTGGAAGTTCCCTGAAACCGCGTGGAATATGAGTTTGTCTTCCGCAGCGCGGCATTGTCCGGGCTCTACTGCAATCTCAAGGACTGCCGGCGAGATCTCGGGGGTGTCGATATCGCTCACCCCGAATGCGGTGATGACGGTTATATTCATCTAAATAGGCGAGGAGACCCCGGTCTTCAGGCCGGGGAGGTATCGCCCCTCCGTAAATCGGTACCTTTACTATGAATTAAAACCCCTATTAGGTTAATGCGAGAGAACACGTATCGTTCAGTGTCGAACTACCTGCGGCTCAGCCAGCGGCAGTTCTACCTGATCGATCGTCTCGCATGGTACTCGAAAAATTTGTACAACGTTGCGTTGTACAATGTTCGTCAACATTACCACGAGTGGCAGGAAAATGCCGCATATCTGACCGGGATCCGTCCTGATCGAGTAAACGGTGTTAGTATCCTTGTAGGATCGTTTCTACCCTATACGCGGAAGAAGACGTTTCCTCACAAAGATGTCTCGAATTATGCTCGGACGAAACCGAACGAAAACTATCCGATGCTCCATAGTGATGTTGCTCAGCAGACGATACGGAGCGTCGAAGAAGCCTATCGTTCGTATTTTGGTCTTGTGAGCGCATATTGGTGCGGGAAATTGCCGGATTGCCCCAGACCTCCTCACTATCTGGAGAAGGACGGTCGGTACAAACTGGCGTTCCCAGCCGCACATCTGACAATGAAGAACGGATACGTGACGCTTGGAGTTTCGAACCAGTTCAAGCGGCGGTACGAGGCGACCCGAAACGAGTTGTCGTTCAAAATCCCTTCGCACATCAAACCCGGCCAGATCCGCGAAGTCACGATCCTGCCCATCAACAATGGATTGACGTATAAAATCGAGTTTATCTACAAAGCCTCGCTCACTCCACAACCCGTAATCTCTGATCGGTATCTTGCAATCGATCTCGGTCTCGACAATTTTGCTACTTGTGTCGATTCCATCACCGGGACTGCCACGATTATCGATGGTAAGTACCTCAAATCAATTAACCGGTGGTATAACAAAGAGACCGCACGGCTGCAGTCGATCAAGGATCAACAGAAGTTACCTCAAAAACTCACGCACCGGCAGGCTCGTCTGCTGAATCGCCGGAATAACTGTATTACCGAGGCGATGAACCGGTATGTCAAGTATATCGTTGACTATGCGGTTGAACGCACGATCGGAACGATCATCCTTCCTACCTGGGAGGGCATCAAACACAATGCCCGGTTGGGAAAGCGAACCAACCAGAATTTTGTGCAGATCCCGTACGCGAAGTTCCGGCAGAAATTAGCCTCGAAATGCGAGTTGTTCGGGATCCGGGTAGATGATACCCACGATGAACGGTATACCTCGCAGGTCGATGCACTTGCCAGGGATCCGGTCCAGAAACCGGCATATGGAAAGACCCGGCGTATTCAACGCGGGTTGTATCAGAGCGCAACGGGCGTTCTGGTGAATGCTGATGTCAACGGTGCGTTAAACCATCTGAGAAATGTAGCTGGTGATTCCGTGATAGCATGGATAATCAGTAGCGGTCGCGTCAACCGACCCGTACGAATAAGGTTTGCGTTCGAGGGACAAGACCTCGACCGATTCAACAAACAATCTTCGTGCGAATTAAATTGTGGGGATGATCGTCGGAACATTCCTACAAGCCCCGTCCTTTAGGGCGGGGTAGTTGACGCCTTGCACCCTCCAATCGTCGTCGTTCCCCTTCTCTCCATAGTGAGATGCCGTCAGAACCGGTAGACCGTCTGCCGGCAACGTGCCCCCTGCCGCTCCTCTCCCGGCACAAGATCGCAGACGTCGTCGCAGACGCTCCGGAGGGTGGCGCTTGTGTAGTCGGCGAAGTGAACCGCCCAGGCCTCGGGCGTCCGGGGCTGGACGTCGCCGTGGGGGCCGTGGTGCGACATCACGATATGGAGGATATGCGCGAACCGCGAGGAATCGACGCCGGCGGAGTGCCGGAGGAGGGCCGCGGCCCCGATCGCCGTATGCCCGACGAGCGTGTAGTCGGGAAGCGCGACGAACGAGAACCCACGGCGGCAAAAGCAGGACGCCTTCCCGATGTCGTGGAGGAGGGCTCCGGCGAAGAGGACGTCGGTATCCATCTCTGCCCGCGAGATCGCGCCTGCAAGGTTCGCCGCAATCTCCGCGGTCTCGAGGGTGTGCTCAGCAAGCCCGCCCATATAGGCGTGGTGCCGGCGTTTGGCCGCGGGCGCTTCAAAGAATCCGGGGGTGTCGTTCATCACTCTTGAAACGAGAGAGGATATGCCGGGATCCTCAATCCGGGCGGCCATACGCCCGAGCCCCCGCCGGACTCCGTCGCCGTCGGCGGGTGCATAGACAAACCAGGACGGATCGAGCAGTTCCTCCCGGACCGGGTCCGCCAGGTGGGTGATCCCGTCGTTCACGTTCACCTCGCAGGTGCCGTTGAACTCCTTTGCATACCCCTGGATGCGATAGACCTCCCCGGGCCGGATTGCATGGCAGAACGCCTCGATCTGCCTCACATCGTGGCTGGCTGTCCCCCACACCTTGCAGGTCCCCCGGCCGGTCTTATCGGAGATGTTGAGCAGAATGTACTTGCCGTCCCGCTTCTCGCGCAACTCCACGGCATCCACCACGAACGGTGCATCAACCTGCACCCCTCCGCTAATCTCCTCAACAAAGACCCTCTTCTCAAACACCCTGATCAGCGCTCCCGCAACTACCCGTTTGCCTGAAAAGCCTTAAAACCCGGCGGTTTGTTCCGGTTGCGACGCGTGCCCCGCCAGGGGCAGGCGGAGCTTGAGAAAACGCGAAGCGTTTTTGAGTAACGACGTTCCGATAGGAACGGAGTTCGAGCACCGAAGGTGCGAGTTGCGACGGGCCGAAGGGCCGGAGCAGAAGAAGACCGCAGGTCTTCGCCTTGCGACGCTCCGCCAAGAACCGAGTTTAAGCACCGTCAGATGCGAGGATAGGCGGAGTCCAACTTACGACAGTTCCGTCGGGGAGCCCCTCACCCGAACCGGAGCCGAATCATCCCGCGAAGCATCTCTTTTGCGTCCGACACCATCACCTTCGACTCGTCCCGGTTCTCCCAGGTGATCGGAACTTCTACCACCCGGTAGCCGCTCTGCCGGAGCCGCCAGAGGAGATCCACGTCGAACTCAAAACCGGTTGACCGGGTGGAGGAGAGAACGGCATCTATCGCTTCCTTCCGGAAGGCCTTTGCACCGCACTGGGTGTCCCGGTAGTCGAGCCCGAAAAGCAGCCTGACCATGAGGTTGAAGAGACGGCTCTCGACCCGGCGCCGTAACCCCTGCCGCACGGTGAGGACCGAGCCGGGGACCCAGCGCGAACCGATGGCGCCGTCCGCGGCCGTCAGGCAGTCAAAAAGGCGCTCCATCTCGGACAGGGACGTCGAGCCGTCTGCATCCATGTAGCCGATAAAGGGCGTCGCTGCTTCCTTCATACCCGCAACGACCCCGCCCCCTTTGCCGAGCCGGGCCGGAAACGTCAGGCACCGGATCCGGAGCGCCGGGTGCTCGTCCGCAAACGCACCGATGATCTCCGCGGTGGCATCGGTCCCGTCGCAGACGAAGACGAGACGGCCGGCAAAGCCCGAGATGTCCTCAAGGAGCGACCGGATCCGCCGTTCTTCGTTGTATGCGGGGATCACCAGGGTGCAGTCCGCCCGGCTCACTCCACCGCCTCCAGTATCGTCTAACATTCGAGTTTCGTGATGATGGTATCGGCGAACTGTGCGGCCGCTCCGGGTCCGTTCGCGGTCACGACCTGCATGTCGGCGACGACGGGGATCTCCAGAAGGTTCGCCCCCGCCTTCTTCATCTCCGCGACAGCCGCCGGACTCGGGTATACCGTCGCCTGCCGCCCGGCAATGATGCCCGCCCGCGCCAGCACGACCGGCGCGAGGCAGATGGCGGCGACGACCTTGCCCTGCTCGAAGAACGATCGGACGATCTCGATGAGTTTCTCGCTTCCCCAGAGATGCTCCTCCGAGCCGCTTCCGCCCACTATCACGATACCGGCATAGTCATCGGGGTCCGCGTCGTCAAACGCCATCGCCGCCTCCGCGGTGCCCCCGAGCATCCCCGTGCACGTGCCGGCGATCGTAGAGGCGATATCGACGCCGATCCCCGCCTCCTCGAAAGTCCGTCGCGGGACCTCCAGTTCCTCATCCCTGAACCGTTCCGGTGCAACCGCAAGCAAGAGTTTCATATGGGTCTCCTATCTAGGGTGGGCTCATAAGCGTATTGATGGTTGTGGAATGGGGAGGATCAACGGCATGCCCGGTTCCACAGTATCGGGTGCCCTCGAATAACTGCCATGTTCAAGCTTTGAAATAAAATTATTATAATAATGGTGCTATTGAAGTGCGGGCCCCGCAGTGCAACGAACCGGTGATCTCCGCAGGAGATCCGGCCCTCATGGGATACCACCCATGTGAGGCGGTTCGCCATAGACCCCGGGGGATGCCGGCGGTCCCCGGCATGGATTGCAGTGCGTTTTCGGGGCGAAGGTGAGGAGAGACGGATCATGCAACGCAGCACGTATTTCGGGATCATTCTCCTGTCGGCACTCGCGCTCATCGCAGTCGCGGCAGCGCAGGCAGGAGACACTACTGTTATCTGGAACAGGACCTACGGGGGACCGGATACCGGGGAAGCGGCGTACGCAGTCGTCGTGGACGCCGGAGGCACCGGGTTCTTCCTCGTCGGGGAGACGGCACCGTACGGTGAAGGAAAAACGGACGCCCGGCTGAGCAGGCTGACGCCGGAGGGTATTGAGGAGTGGAACAGGACCTACGGCGGGGAGGAGGACGACACAGCGCGCTCAATTATTCTGACCGACGACGGCGGCCTCCTCTTTGCCGGGAACCTCACCCTCGTCACGAACGGGACGCGGGCGGATACCGATGCCTGGATCATTAAGACCGAACTCTCGGGCGCTGAGGTCTGGAACCGGACCTACGGGGGTCCGGATGTCAATGCCTCGGCAAACGCAGTGACCGGGACCGATGACGGCGGTTACGTCTTCGTCGGCACCACCACGCCCCGGGGAGGAAACGAGTCCGACGCCTGGGTGGTCCGGCTGAACGAGTCGGGCACGGAGGTCTGGAACCGGACGTTCGGCGGAGAAGGGAGTAACCGGGCGAACGCCGTCACCCGGCTCCCCGGCAGCGGTTTTGTCGTTGCCGGGAGCACCGAGTCCTCGGGAGCGGGAATGGCCGACGTCTGGGTGATCCGGCTGAACGAGTCGGGGGATGAGGTCTGGAACAAGACGTTCGGCAGCCCCGATGACGATGCCGGCCGGGCGGTGATCAATACCTCCGACGGCAACCTGCTCGTCGCCGGCACGTTCACGGAGCGGCCCGATAACGAGACGGCCGATACCGACGCTCTCCTCATCAAGCTCACGACTGACGGGGAGATCGTCTGGAACTGGATCTACGGGGACTTCGGCGTGGACGAGTCGGCGGCGGCCGTCGTCGAGACCGCGGACGGCGGTTTCCTCTTCTCCGGGGAGACCGCTTACTCCGGAACGGATGATACCGACGCCTGGCTGGTCCGGACCGACGCCGAAGGTGCGGTGGCGTGGAGCAAGACCTTCGGGGGCGAAAATCCCGGTGACACGGCCGCATCGGTTATCGAGGTCGCACCGGGAGAGCGCGTCTTCGCGGGAACATTCAACGCCACGACGAGGGGAGGGCCGGCGAATACGGATGCCTGGGCGGTGAAACTGGGACCGGAGCCCACGCCGACACCGACGCCGACACCGACACCGACGCCGACCGCAACGCCGACGCCTAAACCTACGGCGACGCCCGCCAAACCCTCGAAAGCACCGATTGTATCCCGGGAACCGCCGTCACCGGCCCCGACGGTGACGACGCCGGTGCCGGCTACGTCACCGACCGGAGTCCCGACGGGGACCGTGATGCCCGGACCCACCTGGACCGTGGCACCCACCGGCACGCCGACGGTGACGGCCACGCCGACCCCAACCTCGACCCCAACCTCGACCCCTACCCCGACCCCTACCCCGACCCCTACCCCGACCCCTACCCCGACCCCGACCATGGCCCCTACCCCGACCCCGACCTCGACGCCTCATAACGACGACGACAACGACGACGACAACGACCACGACAACGACCACGACAACGACCACGACAACGATGACAACAACGACGACCGGAACAATACCGGGACCAGCGGATCGCTCTCGGGGATGGTCTGGTATGACCTGAACGCGGACGGTGTCTTCGACCCCGGCGAACCGGGCATCCCCGGCATCAGCGTGCGGCTGATCGGGATGCGGAGCATGGCTGATTACGTGGTCACCGGCCCGGACGGGTCGTACTGGTTCCCGACCATCCCCTCCGGGGGCTACAGCGGCGTCGAGTTCCTCCTGCCGGACGGCTACTCCTGCACCCTCGCAGGCCTGGGCAGCGATGCAAGCCCCCTGGATGGGGCCGTAGCGTTCGCGGAGGGTGGGGCTGGACGGCAGGCCCTGAATGCGGGCTTCATCGGGAGTTACCTGCCCGAGACCCCGGCAGCGGCCTACGGATGGGTGCGCGGGACGACCTGGAGCGACGATAACCAGGACGGGGTCCGCGAGGAAACCTACGGCCTGACGGACGTCGAGGTCACTCTCATGGATGCAGGCGGGAATGCGGTGGCATCGGCCCGCACCGGCTATCATGACAGTTACTTCTCCATGTATCTCTTCGGTCCCCTCCCGCCCGGGGAGTACACCCTCGCGTTCACCGCTCCGGACGGCTATGCCTTCGTGAGCACCGGCGGCGACAGCTATGCTGACCCATCGACCGGAACGACGGCACCGTTCACGGTCGGCGGGGGCGATACGGTTATCAGGGACGCGGGGTTGTTCCTCTCCCCGGCCCCGAACCCCCCTTCGGGCGCATCGCCCGGAGGGTCGGGAGATGAGGGTGATGCAGGCGCAGCAGGCAATGAAGAGGCCGATGCGCCTGCCCCCGAAGAGGGGAGGGATGAGGCCTCCACCGCTGTGGACGATGAGCAGGGCGGGCCGGTCGTGACCGATGCCCCGCAGAATGATGCCGTTGATGACCGGAATGCGGCCGGGATAGATGACGGTGACCGGAAAGAGGTAACAGAGGACGACGGCCGGAATGAGATGAAGGAAGATGATGACAAGCGGAGGGAGGTAAAGGAAGACGATAACGAGCGAAAGAGGGTAAAAGAAGATGACGATGACCGGAGAGCGGCAAAGAAGGATGACGACAGATCGGATCGGGATGACGACGGCAGGGATGAGGATGACTGATCGGGCCGAGTAAGGCGGCAGTCGGCACCGGATGTGCGCGCTCTTCCTGTTATTTCCTATACGTCATGGGCTACTGCTCCCGATCCTGGGAGGTTGCAGGGGCCGGGTTATTTTCCGCTTTCGCGGTTTGAACCGCACTCACTGTTCAGATGCAGTCCGCTACTCGCCGGCGCTGTTTTCCGCTACGATAAAAATATTAATATATTATAATGCCCATTAGAGGTCGAACCCCCGGGACGGTACCGGATCGGAAAAAACTCCGGGCTGCCCGGCCACCGAAAGACGCATGCGTTCTTTCGGAGGGGTTAGACACCCGGAGGGCCTTACGCGGCATCCGGGAGATGAGGTGAGCCGATTGAGATATATCAGCATTCTTGCAGCAATCATCGTATCAGCGTTCGTCTTCGGTTCGATCGCAAGCGCCGCAGTCCCGGCGGGTACAGAATATGAGAAGATCACCGGCACGATCGGGGGGACCATCTTTTTAGATGCCGACGCGAACGGCGTTCAGGACTCCGGCGAGTGGGGTATGAGCGGCGTTGCCGTCCACCTCCTCGACGCCGCGGGGGAGAGGATCGCGACGGCGGAGACGTTCGCCCACGCCTGTGAAGGGCTCTACATCTTCAGCGGCATCCTCCCCGGGAATTACACCGTCGAGATCGTCCCGCCTGAGGGCTACGGTTTCACCGTCCCGGCCAAGGGAGCACCCGGCGCGACGGCGAGCACCGTCGATGCGGCGAGCGGCACGACCACCGGCATCAACCTGACAGAAGAGATGATCGGGGTGACGGACCTCGTCGTCAGGGATGCCGGACTGGTGCCGGCCGCTGCCTGACGGCATCACGCTATTTTTTTCACTGGTGCTCTGCGACGTGTTTCCGGAGCATCGTGCCGGGCTTGTAGCGGTCGGCGATCTCGAGCGCCGTCTCCCGCAGAGCCGCGTGCTCCACGATGCAGGACTCCGGCGGAGCCGCCTTCCGGAGGATCTGGGAGGTGTTCTCGGTGATCTGGATTAGTTCGGTTGCTATCAGCGCGTTGAGCCAGATGAGGTCGCGAAGCATCTCTTTCGTTTCTTCGTCCTGGTGCATGGGTACAACTAGGCCGTGCTTCCACATCAATCGTGCCGAACCGGCCGCGGCTGAACAGAAGGGTTGATTGACCACCCCGGGAAATACTTCATGGATTATGGGTATGCAGTTTCTGGAGTTCGCCCGCGTCTGCGAGCACCTTGAAGGGATCCCGGGCCGCCTCGATATGATCGAGCAGGTCGCCGCCATTCTTCCCCGGCTCGACGGCGAGGAGCTCCCCATCTTTGTCCGGTTCGTCATGGGCAGGGTCTTTCCTGACTGGAGCACCAAAAAACTCGGCGTGGGCCCGAACCTCCTCTACGACGCCGTGGCCTACGTCGTCGGGACGAAGCGGGAGACCGTCCGCGAGGCGATCAACACGACCGGCGACGTGGGCCTTGCTGTCGAGCAACTCCTTGCACGGAAGGAGCAGACGTCGTTCTTCATCCAGGAACTCGAACTCACCGGGGTCTACCGTGAGTTCGAGCGGATGGCGGCCGCCGAGGGGCAGCGGTCGCAGCGGGAGAAGCTCCGCGTGGCGCAGGGCCTCTTCGGCAACGCCCGCCCGCTCGAGGGGCGGTACCTCGCACGGCTGATGCTTGAAGAACTCCGGATCGGCATGGGGGAAGGAAACGTCCGCGACGCCGTCGCGAAGGCGTTCGAGGTCGACGTCCGCCTGGTCGAGCATGCCCACCAGGCGATGAACGATCTCGGGGAGGTGGCCCTCCTCGCCCGGCGCGACCCCGACGCGCTCTCCCGCGTGACGATCGAGCCCTTCCGGCCGGTGAAGATGATGCTCGCGCAGGCAGGGACGATTGCCGCCCAGATTGAGGACCACGGCGAGGTGGCGGTCGAGTACAAGTACGACGGGAGCCGGTTCCAGTTCCACAAGGTGGGCGGCGTCTGCCGGATCTACTCGCGGAAATTGGAAGACGTCACGGGGAGCCTCCCCGACATCGCAAACCTTCTTCTGGAGGCGACCGATCACGACGTCATCCTGGACGGGGAGGCGGTCGCCGTCCGCGACGGGCGGCCCATGCCGTTCCAGTACGTGATCCGGCGGTTCCGGCGCAAGCACGAGATCGACTCGATGATGGAGAAGATCGAACTCGTGCCGCAGGTCTTCGATATCCTCTACCTTGACGGCGAGACGCTGATGGATCGCCCCCTCGCAGAACGGCGCAGAGCCCTCGAGGAGGTGCTCCGTGCACACGTCGCTCCACAGTTCCTCGCGACCGATGCGGCCGCGGCGGAGGCGATCTACACCGAAGCCCTCGACCTCGGGCACGAGGGCGTGATGGTCAAGGTCCCCGGCTCGCCCTACACCCCGGGTGTCCGGGGCCGGCTCTGGGTGAAGGTCAAACCCGGCGTCGAGACGCTCGACCTCGCGGTCGTCGGGGCGGAGTGGGGCGAGGGCCGGAGAGCCGGGACATTCGGTTCGTTCCTGCTCGCGGTCCAGGATCAGGGCCGGCTCCTCCCGGTCGGGAAGGTTGCGACCGGGATCACGGACGAGGTGCTGGCCGATCTCTACGCCCTCTTCAAGGACAGGGTGATCGCCCGCTCCGGAAAGGAGGTCACGCTCGAGCCGGAGGTGGTCTTCGAGGTGGGCTACTCCGAGATCCAGACGAGCCCCAACTACGAGAGCGGTTACGCGCTCCGGTTCCCGCGGTTCGTCCGGGTGCGCGAGGATAAGAGCGTGGACGAGGCCGAGACCCTTGACTCGCTCATCGAGCGCTACGCCCGGCAGAAGAATGGGCAAAGTTCACTGTAAAACCGCTTTTGCTAAATCTCTTGAGTTCGTTTCAAACGATCGCAATATAGGGGCATTCCGGGGCACCGCTTTCCGCTGAGTTGCGTACTTATGGTGCTCGCGCTCCGGACGTTCGCACCTTCGGTGCTCATGCTCCGGCCCTTCAGCCCGTCGCATCCGGAGGAACGTCGCACCTTCGGCCAGTCGCCAGTTCAAGACTTCGGTCTTCTCCAGCGATGTCCCATGGGGACATCGCCTATCGCCACGCACTGCCCGCCCCCCTAGGGGGGCGGGAGGAGCGCGAAGCGCGGGCGGTGGGGGTTACAGATATAGCCTTATGAGAGGGAGACAGGGGAGGGGGCACGCCCCCCTTCGCACCTCTCGGTGCTCGAGCCCCGTTCCTGCGGAACATCGCACTCCCCGTCAGCCCCACCCCCAATGGCGATAGCCCTCACGGTTCACTGCAGGGGGACATGCCGGGGAAAAGGCCGATCCCGGGGGCAAGCAGGGTTCAGCACCCCCGCCTCCAAGTGGGGGGGTGACCAGAGTAAGGCGTCAAAAGAACCTAGAAATCAAACAGCGTCTTCTGCGTCACGAGTTCCGGGATGAGCTGGCTGTAAGGCCGCCAGCGGTCGAACCCGATGAGCCGGGAGGCGAGGTCGATTGCCTGACGTAGATCGGCGCACGGTGTCTTTTCGCCCCGCATGGCGTTCCGCGTCGCCTCCCGGACGACCCAGGTGCCGAGCGGCGCCCAGTACTCGCCGGTGACGTTCCGGAGCACGAGCACCCGTGCCGAGCGCCGCACGCCCTCCAGGTACTCCGCGACCGCGAGGCGTGCCGAGTAGTAGGCCCCCGCGAGCGGGGAGTAGCTGGACTTGGTGAGCCCCTCCCCGTCGCGTGCGATCGTCTCGCTCCCGCCGCCCCAGAGCGACTGCTTCCCCCAGACCTCGATCATCTCAAACTTCCAGTCTCCCGGAACGAGGAGGCAGACGATGTGGTTTCCGTAGAGCGAGGCGAAGAAGACCTCTATCCCGGGTAGCGCCGGGTAGCGGACGATCTTCTTCTTGAGCTGCTTTGAGACTGTGTCGTCGACCGCCGTGATCGCCCACCGGGTGGGGACGACGCGCCGTTTCTTCTCGCTCCCGAGGAGGCCGGCGGTGAGGAGCTGGGTGATCCGGTAGACGTCGGTGCCGGAGGTGGTGAGGAGTTCGCAGGCAGCGGTCGCGGAGAGGTCGGTATCCGACGTCGCCCGGTCGACCGCCCGGTCCACCCGGGCGTTCTCAAGGACGTCCATCTCCCGGATGGCGCCGGTGAGCCCGACGGGCGCGATCGTCCCGTCGAACCGGAGGTCGAAGGCGACAGGTTTTGTGAACCGGACTTCCACGTCGAGCGGCTTGCCCGATAGCGCAATCTCCTGGATGCTCCCGGAAAGCCCCTTCGCCTCGCCGGCACCGCGGATCGTCCGGGCCCGGAGCCCCACGATGTCGTCGATCTGAAGGCCTCTCGCGACCCAGTCCGGCGGATGGTCGGCGTCGTTGATCATCAGTGGACCCCCCGCAACCTTCGGGTAGCCGTAACTCCCCACAAAGACCGACGGCGCGGACCCCTGGTAGTGGTCGCTCGGGCGGACCGGAACCTGGGCGTAGAACCTGCTCATGATCGGGCACCGTTCGAGCCCGCAGAGCCCCTTTCCCTTACACTCGGCGCATCGCATGCTTATTTCCCGCGGCGATCGACGACGATCCGCACCCTTCCCGCGAGGATGCGGAGGGTCTCCTCCACCCATTCCTCCCAGAGAACGGTTTCGAGGTCCCGGGCGGCGGCAATCTCCCGCCCGATATCGTCGTCGCGGCCGTCCTGGACCTCGACCACCACCGACCCCGGGGCGAACCCGGGCTCCACGATGGCATCGGTGTCCCCGTCGACCACCCCGAAGACAGGGATGCCTGAATGCGAGCAGATGTGCCCGCAGACGGCGGTGGTATCGTCGCCGACGGCGAGGACGCCGCAGACATCCTCCCCGATCTCCTGGTAGAGGGTGTGGCCGCAGTGGTCGATGACCGCAACCCTGCCCCCGCGGCGGGCACGCTCGCCCTCCCGGGGAGGAGCCGAGCGCACCGGTCCGCTCTTGCACCAGGCTGCATGAATGTCCGGAAGGGCCGCCCGAAGGAGTTTCTCAAACCCGTGGGGCTTTGGATCGAGGCCGAAGACGGCCCGGAGGGTTCCGTTCTCGCTCGCGAGGACGACCGTCTCCGCCGTCGCGGTCCCGATGACGATCCCGTTCACGAAGACCGCCTCCCCCGGTATGCAGCCGCGGATCTTCCGCACCCCGTCCCGCCGGCCGCCATCGCTCTTTGCATAAACAAGAGCGTACCCCGTCCGCCGGGCGATCTCCTCCGCGAGTTCCCGGTCGCCACGGTTCCAGCAGTAGACGGTGTCGCTCGAGGTCTCCACGTGGATGAGCCCCGGGAGCCGGCCGGCGACGATCTCGCCGAATATCCGGCCGGACTTCGGGGTCTTCCCCCGGTTGACCAGGCACGAGCGTCCGGGGAGGTCTCTGAACACCACGCTCGGCCGCTCGTCCGTGCAGATGACCGGAAGTCCCGACTCCTCGGCGGCCGTCCGGGCCATGATCCCGGCGACAAGCACCCGCCGGGGAGAGAGGAGCCCGATCAGCCGTTCGGCATCGCCGGCGTCGAAGGCATCGGGGCCGTGCACCACCATGACGAGGTTCATCAAGTATACCCTTGAGACGGCAGGGCCTATCAGGTTACCGTCCTGATGAGTTGTGCTGGACAGGGAGGTAGGGGATCAGGGAACTCGCGAGTTTCGCGATATCCATCGACTGCAGAATGACCTTTCCCGGCCCGGTCAGCGTCGTCAGGAAGAGCCCTTCGCCGCCGAAGAAGACGGTCTTCACGCCGCCGGCAAGCGCTATGCTGTAGTCGACGGTGCTCTCGAACCCGACGACGAGGCCCGTCTCCACCTTGACGACTTCACCGGGCGCAAGCGTCGTCTCCATGATGTCGCCGCAGCAGTGGAGAAACGCCTTTCCGCTCCCGGAGAGCCGCTGCAGGATGAACCCCTCGCCGCCGAAGGCGCCTGAGCGGAGCTTCTTCGTGAACGCGATATCGAGGTCGATGCCCTGCTCGGAACAGAGGAACGCGTCCTTCTGGGCGATGAACTCGTTTCCGGCGAGGTCGAGGGTGAAGATCTTCCCCGGGACGTTCCCGGCAAACGAGACGAACCCCTCCCCGCCCTGCGGGGTGAACTCGGTCATGAAGAGCCCCTCGCCCGTCATCATCCGTTTGAGTCCCTTGAAGAGCCCGCCTTTCATGTTGGTGGTCATCTGCATGTTCCCGCTCATGTTGACCATGGCGCCGGCCTCGGCGCAGACGCTCTCGCCGGAGGCGAGGCGGAGGGTCACCATCTGCAGGTTGTCTCCGGTGATCTCGTGCTTCATGCCAGAATATCTTCCATTTCGGGTAATTGGTCTTTTCTCTTTGTCTTGCGGATGTCGGCGGCCGTTTTTCCGGGAACCCCGGAGCGTATGCCTTACCTGATGCTGCAACGATCTGCATGGAGGACAGTTCGCCTCCCGGACCCGCACACCCGAAGATATCCCGCAGCCGCATGTGCCGGTACGGCCGGCCATAGGAATAAGTAGTATACGGCGCCACATCCTGGAGTATGCCCTGCAGGCGGAGAGTAACGGAAGTGGGTGAGTGGCGGTCGACGGCCATGCAGACGGCGAACGATATAGCCGGGAGGTTCGCGCTCTCCCCGTCCCATCAATGGCGCTCCTGCACGATGCAGGTGATCGATGCCGCCGTCACCCCCGGGACGGCGGTCAACACCGCGGTCTCACTCGCGGTGACGATGTTTGTGATCCCCCGGATCCCGAGCAGGGCCGTCGCGGTGGCTGCCGGGTTTGCCGCGGGCTCGATTCTGGGGAGATAGTCTTATCCCCCCCGCCCTTTTCTCCTCGCCGGGACAAGGCACCGCCACGCATTCCCGATGAGGTCTTCCCTTCCGGCTGCGCGGAGCCCTTCGCGGACGAGAGCGTAGTTTTCCGGGTCCCGATAGTGCATGAGCGCCCGCTGGACCCGCTTCTCCCGCCCTTTCGGGACGTAGACCTCCTCGAGGGTGAAGGGGTCGAGCCCGGTATGGTAGATGGTCGTCGAGATGCTCATCGGCGTCGGTGTGAAGTCCTGGACCTGTTCGGTATAAAGGCCGGTATCCCGGACATACTCGGCGAGTTCGACCATATCGGTGATCCGGCACCCAGGATGGCCGGACATGAGGTAGGGGACGAGATACTGCCGTTTCTTCTTTCCTTTCTGGAGGGCCTCGAACCGTTCGCGGAAGGCGTCGAAGGCCTCGCGGGGTGGTTTTCCCATGCAGGCGCAGACCCGTTCTGCGACGTGTTCGGGGGCGACCTTGAGGTGGCCGGAGACGTGGTGGGTGCAGACTTCCGCGAGATAGTCCTCCCCCGGAGGGATCAAGTCGTAGCGGATGCCCGACGCGATGAAGACCCGTTTCACTCCCGGGATCTCCGAGAGGCGGCGGAGCAGGCGGACCTGCTCCTCGTGGCTCCGGTCGAGCGCGGGGCAGTCGATGCAGCGGCGGTCGGGACAGGTACCGGCGGTCTCCCACCGGCCGCAGTGGATGCCGTACATGTTCGCCGTTGGTCCGCCGACGTCCTGGACGATCCCGGTGAACTCCGGCATCCTCGCCATCCGCTCCACCTCGCGGACGATCGAGTCTGCACTCCGGCTCTGGATGATCCGGCCCTGGTGGTGGGTGAGGGCGCAGAACGAGCAGGCGCCGAAACACCCCCGGTGGGTGACGACCGAGAACCTGACGGGTTCGAGGGCGGGTATGGGTTCGGTGTAGGAGGGGTGGGCTCTCCGCGTGTAGGGGAGTTCGTAGACCCGGTCGAGTTCGTCGCCCGCAAGCGGCATCGCCGGCGGGTTCTGGACGATGACGGTCTTCGGGTGCGGCTGGGCCACCGGCCGGCCCCGGAGAGGATCCTGCTCGGCATAATGCATCGCAAATGCTTTTGCGTAAGCATACCGGTCCTCTTTCACCTCCGGGTAGCCGGGGAGGACAACGTATCCGGCATGCTCCATGCTCCGCCAGACCTTCTTCTCGATCCGGTAGGCGGTGCCGGGGATATCGGTGAGGGTGCCTGCCGCTTCTCCGGCGGCGAGGCGGTCGGCGATCGCGACCACCTGGCGCTCGCCCATCCCGAAGACGAGCAGATCGGCTGGCGCGTCGGCGAGGATGGACTGCCGGACGGAGTCGGACCAGTAGTCGTAGTGGGCGAACCGCCTGAGGCTCGCTTCGATCCCGCCGATGACGATCGGCGTCTTCGGGAAGAGGGAGTGAACCCGGTCGGTGTAGACCAGGGTCGCCCGGTCGGGCCGGAGAAGTCTCCCCCCGGGCGAGTAGACGTCCGAGTGCCGGCGCTTCAGGCTCGGCGTGAAGGCGTTCACCAGTGAATCGACGTTTCCGGCCGAGACCGAGAAGAAGAGCCGGGGCTCGCCGAGGCGCCGGAGGTCCTCGTCGTTCTTCCAGTCGGGCTGGGCGATGACGCCGACCGAGTAGCCGGCGTCCTGGAGAACCCGCCCGATGAGGGCGGTCCCGAAGGAGGGGTGGTCGACGTAGGCGTCGCCGGTGATGAGGACGACGTCGAATTGGTCGATGCCGAGCAGCTTTGCCTCCTCCCCCGTCATCGGGAGGAATTCCGGCTGCCCGGTCATGGGAGCATCCGGTCGAAGACCGGGAGGTTGACGCCGGTCTTCTCGTCCGGGAGCCTCCGGGCGGAGATGCCGACGAACTCCGTAATTATCGCTTCGATCACCAGGTAGACCTCCGCCTTCTCCCGGAGGCACCCGGTAAGCGACCGTATCCCCTTCCCCGCCGCCGCGTGGAGGTGGATGGACGGCCCGTCCTCCCCGGGGTAGATGGTCGCGAACCCGAGGAGTTCCCAGCCCCCGAATATCTCCTCGACCCGCGGGGACGGCGGGATGACTGGTTCTTTGGGTCCCGTCACTATCTTAGCCGATCTGACGGCGCCGAGGAACTGGATCGTGCCGTTCTGGATGTTCATCGCCGTGACAAACCGCTGGATCTCCCGCAGAAAATCCTCCCCGTCGTCGATCCGGACGGTAAAGACCCTGCCGACCTGGCCTTCTGAGTACTGCATGGACTCACTCTCCTGATAGATGGTGTCGTCTGATAGTATTAGTGCTTGACCCGTTGCGTGTGCGGGCAGTTATATACCCGGCCTGCAAAGATCCTGTGTCCTGCGGGCGGTAGAGAGAGGTGTAGCTGCAGTGGTCTGGTTTTTTGAGGTCGGGTACCTGCGCGGGTTTGCCGCTCTTGCCGTGATCGCCGTCCACGTCTCCATGAACTTCACCCTGATTCCCGGTGTGACCCTGCTCGCGCTTGCAAACGTCTTCGTCTACGTCGTCACCCACTTTGCCGTGCCGGTCTTCATCTTCATATCCGGCTGGGTGCTCGCGGCGCGGTACTCCGGCGACTACTCGCTCCGGGAGTTCTACCGCCGCCGGGCGTGGCGGATCCTCCCGCCCTACCTCTTCTTCACCGCGCTCTACCTTCTGGTCGCGGTGGAGGGGACGTTCGAGTTCGCCGGCGTTCCCTCTCCGGAGAGGGTGACGGAAGCCCTCCTCCTCGGGACCGGTGCCTACCACCTCTGGTTCTTTGCACTGATCATCCAGCTCTACCTCCTCTTCCCCCTGATCGTCCGGGGCTACGACCTCTTCGACCGGTTCGGGGCGGCGCTCCCCCTCCTTCTCTCGCTCCTCTTCCTCCTGGCGCTCTGGAACACGGGCGCCCACCTCATGGGAGCGTATCTGGGCCCGGAGTGGTATACGGTGCTGATCCGCCTCTTTCCATCGCACCTTTTCTACTTCGTCCTCGGGATCCATGTCGCCCGGCATACGGAAGGATTCCGGTCGACGGTCCGGTCCCTCTCGGCGGCGTGGGTTCTCGCCGCGGCCGGTGCGGGCGCTCTCCTCGGCGGGATCTGGGTGGCGGCCGTGCTCCACTACGGGAGTTTCTCCGGCTCGTCGCTCGCGGTCTTCTGCATCTACCGGATCCTGGAACCGCTCTACTACGTCCCGGTCATCGCCGTCCTCGTCCTTGCGGCCTGGCGGCTGGATGGCGGCGGGGGGAGGACTGCGGGCGCCTCCCGGTCGTTCGGGGAGCACTCCTACGGGATCTACCTCATTCACCCGCTCGTCATCGCCGCCGTTGCGGCCGCCTGGACCTCCCTCACGGGACTGACGTGGGCGGACTGGCAGACCTACCCGGTGATATTCATGGTTGCGGCGCTGGCGAGTTATGCGGCGGTGCGGGTTCTCTTCCATGTCCCGTACGCCGGGTACGTGCTCGGGGAGCCGCGGGCGCGGCGGGGATGAACAAAATGGAGGGGAACTGCAGCCGTTACTACGGAACCTTCGCCGCGGCGCGTTCGGCAAGGTCCTTCAGGAGGTCGTAATTCGGGGAGGACCCGACGGTGACGAACTTCTCGTAGACGTCGCCCTTCGCAAATACGATAGAGTAACTGTCGTACTCCCTTATGCCCGTTCCCAGGCCCGGTATCCTGTAGCTGATGCAGAGGTTGCCGATGCCGGGGGACGGCAGTTCATCGGCGTTTCTCGGCGGCACCAACCCTCGATAAAATGCTTCCTCCGATTTCACCATCATTGAGGCGTTGCCAGGGGGGAAGATCATGATATACTGCAATATCCGTCTGGATTGCGCTGTAGATGGTTTCTCTTCGGCATATGTCATCACATACTCTTTCAGGCAGCCGTACTCCTTTGCGTCTCTGTCGATGATCGCGCTCTCGACCTCGGCCGCAGTGTAGTAGGTGATGCTTTCAGGGAGGTTCGAATCGTCCAGTAAGTACGGGCAGTCGGGGGCCGCCGGCGACCCGGACTCGGCGGTGAGGAAAGAGAGCATCGGAACGGGTAGAACGAGCGCCATAACGATGACCGCGAAGAGAGCGATGACCGGTACGAATGCTGCGGCGCAGACGGCTCCGGCCGCCCTGCGTGACGATACGTGGTGGAGCTCCCTGATCCCGACATACTGCGGGTAGAGCGTCGATACCGCTCCGCCGAAGAGGCCGATGACCGGGATCCAGGCGATGATGTAGAATGGGGTGTAGGAGTACAACGCCGCCTTGAGGGTCTGCCCGATCCCCCTTCGCCCCCCGAACAGGTAGACCCATACGTGCAGCCACACCCCGATGACCAGCGGCATGATGATGGTCGCGGCGAGCAGAACCACGAAGAGGTCCTGGGGCTGGAAGACCTGGGCGGCCAGCGACCACCTCCTCGCAATCGGAATGCCGGGGAGGTTGTAGAGCGTGGCGGTCATAAGGAGGGAGAAGAGGGCCGAGAGTTTGAGGAAGTGGATCAGCACGGCCCCCAGACGCTCTTCCTCCAGGTCCCGGAAGGTATCTGTCGATCTGAAAAATATGCCGGATACCTTCTGGAAAAACGTATATGACATTATTTTCTTTCTGGGCCGATGCATAATATTTTTTCCGAAATGTCCCCAAAAATGCGCTCGAATTGATTGGCGGAGGCTATTTCATCGAGAGTTAGTCCTATAACCATCCAGACCGTCGTTATATGCCAGCCGAATCGATCCGGGAAACAAGACGTCATGGCGCTCATCCCGAGAAGTAATTGTGCGCCGCAATTCTCAGAGCGCGGCCGGTCGAAGGTGCGAGCAGGAAGAGTACGTGGCTTGCAGCAACCGGGGATGTGTCGGGAGATCGATCACACCCGTATATGCCGGTATGGGTCTCCCGCTTCTGATCCGCCTGGTAACTCAGAGCACTGCTTCTTTGAACCTGTCGAAGCCGACCCGCTCGATCGTCGCTCCCAGGCGTTCGGGGGCCTGCCCGTTCTCCCGGTAGAACGCGATGACCTTCCTCGCGAGCGCCACGGCCTGCTCCTCGGTCAGCCCTTGGGCGAGTTCCTGACCTACCTTTGCCGTCCCGCCGCCTTTGCCGCCGACGACCGCCATGAACCCGTCATCGGTGCCGACGAACCCGAGGTCTCTCATCCAGGGGTCGCTGCAGCAGTTGGGGCAGCCCGAGACGGCCATCTTGAACTTTGCGGGCGCCGGTTTGCCGTAGAACTCTTTGTCGAGGGCAAATCCCAGCCCCGGGCTGTCCTGTTTGGCACGCTTGCACGATCGGGTGCCGGGGCACATCTGAATGCTCCGTATGGTCAGGCCGATGGCTTTGGAACTGTCGGCGAATTCAGCCCATGCCGCATCAAGGTCTTCCTCACGTATGCCGACGATGATGATTCTCTGCGTACCCGTGAGTTTCACGAACTTCGCACCGTACTTCTCCGCCACATCCGCGATCTTCCGGAGGAGTGCCGGATCGGCGAAGCCTCCGGGGATATGAGGCGCGATCGAGAACGTCTCCAGGTCTCTCTGAACGATTGCTCCCTTTGCAGGAATGTTTGCCTTTGTCATGATGTTAACCCGCTTTTATTTGAAATGGTCATTGTTCCTACTTATAATATGTGAATTGCATCCGGGATATCTTACCTGTTTTGAGTTCATCGTATGATTTCGGCAGAAATAAAGCCGCCGTTCTCTTGCTGAAACATTCCTGCGGTGGCCCTGCAGTACGGCCGATAACCTATAACATGGATGACGTCAGTGTGGGGCACTAAAGGAGATGGATAAAATGGCAGAACAATCACGAAGAAGCGGGGAGCCGGTCTTAAAAGAGAGAAACCCCACCAGGATCACTGCAGAGCCCGGAAAACAGGAGCTGATCATCGTCCGGGAGTTCGACGCTCCCCGCGATCTGGTCTTTCGGGCTCACACCGACCCGAAACTCTATGAGCAGTGGATCGGCCCCCGGGGTTACACCACAAAGATAGAGACGTTTGAGGCCCGGAGCGGCGGGAGCTGGCAGTATCTTCAGACGGATGAGGAGGGTAACGAGTACGGGTTCCATGGTGTGTATCACGACCTGACTCCTCCCGAGCGGATCATCCAGACGTTCGAGTACGAGGGGCTCCCGGAGTCCGGGCACGTCATCCTGGAGGTGGCCAAGTTCGAGGAACTGCCCGGCAACCGGACAAAGTTTACCGGCCAGTCGGTCTTCCTCTCGGTAGAGGACCGCGACGGGATGATGCAATCCGATATGGAGGCGGGCATGAAGGACTCCTTCTCCCGGCTGGACGAACTCCTGGAGAGGCTGCAGAAGTAGGGTTTTCGGGGGTGGGGGAGCGGATCCGGAGCCTCTCTGCTGCCCGGCACCACGATAGCGCCGGGTGAGGCCCCCCCTCTCAATCAACGGGGTCGGCGTGCGTCTCCCAGAGGCCGAAGGTGTTGCTCTCGGTATCTATGCAGACCGCAAGCGCCCCGTAGCCGGGGACCGGCATACGCGGCATCACGACCTTCCCGCCCAGCCGCTCTACGAGGGATAGGTGGTCGGCGATTGAATCGACGTCGAAGTACACCGTGATCTTCTGGTCGGGAGTTCCCCGCTTCCCGAGGCCGAGTCCCACACCCGGCTTTCCCTGTTTGTCCGTCGTCTCAGAGAGGAAGTAGTCACCGTAGCCCTCCGGTGCCTCGAACTTCCAGTGAAAGAGTCTCTCGTAGAATGTTCTGGCCCGGTCGGGGTTCTCCGCCGGGATATCGACGTGCACGACTGTCGGCATGATCGTTTCTGCAACCCCCTCGGTTATATGCGTATTCATGTCTCTAGGAATGGATCTCGAAGGTTTTCCAATTCGGAAAGACGGCAATCCCCCTCGTGACCGCATGAACCTGGTGTGGAGTGGCTGTGAGCGGGATCGTCGGGTAGCCGGGGGTGCATCCGGACGTTATTCCATATCGCTAACATTTTCAGCAACGCCGGCGTCAATCTGTTCGAGGGATCCGGATTGAAACCGTTTCATGAATGCATGAGTGAATATAAACGACTGATGGGCGAGGGATGCATCAGAGAGGCCTATAGAGGGCTGATGGAATACATCATGGGGCTGAAATCGTACCTTAAAACCAAATATCCCGATTATGTCGTATCCGGGAGCATTTACTACGGCTACATGGATATGACGTATTTCTCCTTCTTTCCCGGGTCGTTAAAAGATCGAAAATTGAAAGTCGCGATAGTTTTCATGCATGATACGTGCAGGTTTGAAGTCTGGCTGGCAGGGTATAACAAAGAGATTCAAACAAAATACTGGAAACTGTTTAAAGAGGGTGACTGGAACAAATACTACGTTCCGTCGACGACAAAAGGTGTCGATTCTATCATTGAGCACACGTTGGTTGAAGATCCCGACTTCCGTGATCTGGCTGCCTTAACAGGGCAAATAGAGAGAGGGACTCTGGAGTTTATTGAGGATGTTGAGAACTACCTGGCTCAACGTTAAACCGCTTTCCGGGCTCATTCTGTCCAGACTCGTGGGTTCTCCCGATAGCCCCGTCTCCTGCCCGCCTCTCCATCCGGGAGTTCCGGGAGGACCCCGGCAACTCTCCGGCTGCCCGGGAGCGTTTTTTCGGGATCTATGGTGCCTAAGCGCACCATCGTGGCAGAGGGGTTATGATCGTCCTTGATACGGGTTGACGACTGTGATCCCGGGGATGCGCCGGAGGTGCGCGCCTTCGGTGATTATCGTGCCGATCCGGGACTCGATCATCGTTGCGGCGAGGAGTGCATCCCAGAAGTGGACGTTGTGCCGGTCACGGATCTCGTGGGCGGAGATGATGGTTTCGCTGCCGTAGCCGACAACGTTCCAGCCTTCGAAGTCCTGGATGTCCCTGATGAACCGCTGCACGTCTTCCGTCGGCATCGGGTTCTCGACCTTCTCGGTCACGACCACCGAGAACTCCGCGAGGTTCTGCACCGAGACCGAGTAGCGTGTCTTCGATTCCCAGCATGCCGTAACGAGGTCCTTTGAGATGCGCCGCTTTTCGGGCGCATCCGCGTCGAAGAGGTAGACGAGGATGTTCGTGTCGATGAGCGGCGGGTTACCGGTCATACAGGTCCTTCCTCGACGTATACCTCCTTGCCCCTAGATGGTACGCCTTTTCGGTCAGTTCGAGAGCGTCCCGTGCGATCTCCTCCTGCGTCTTCTCCCGGATCCAGATCTTCATCGCTTCAGTCGCCGCTTCGCCGAGCGCTCCTTTCCGCTTCCCGAGGATCTTCTCGACCAGCCTCCGGAAGTCCTGCTCCGTCCCGTCATCGATGCTCAGGGTGATCGTGCCCATGGATATACGTAGGTGGTTGGAATATTTAAATGTTTGAGCGGTGTATGTAGATATTTTTCCTGGGCTCTCCCAGCTAGGATTGGCCCACGATAGGGTAATTTGCGGAAATCTCTGCCCCTGATCGGTGTTTAATACAAAACGGCTATATTTATCGTCCCATCATCGAACTGTTAGATCGGTGACTGGTTCGATGTATTACGCTCACTCTACGGACGATCCCGATAAGCGCGACTGGCAGTTGCTGAGAGTTCACCTGCAGAACGTGGCCGACATTGCGTCGGCGTTTGCAGGTTGTTTCGGTGCCGGTGACCTTGGCTATGCCGGTGGCTTGCTGCACGATATCGGGAAGTACTCGCCTGAGTTCCAGCGGCGCCTCGAGGGAGCAAACATGCGGGTCGACCACTCGACTGCCGGTGCACGGGAGGCAAGGGAGTTGTATCACTGGCAGTTGAGCCGCGTTCTGGAGTACATCATCACCGGGCACCACGGCGGCCTCTTGAATTACGGCAGCAGTGAAAGCGGGCTTGAGGAGCGCCTGAGAGACAAACTTCTGCCGGATTACTCGGCATACCGGGATGAGCTCTCAATCCCCGATCTCGCGAGTTTCCGCCTGGGGCTGCAACCGGTTCAGAAAAAGATGGGATTCTCAATAGGTTTCTTCACACGCATGCTCTACTCGTGCCTTGTCGATGGGGATTCCCTCGATACCGAAGGTTTTGCGGACCCCGGCTCGGCCTCTCTCCGGGGACGCTACGAATCGTTCGAGACCCTGTCGCGGAGGTTCGAGGAGTATATGGCCGCACTCCTCTCGGGCGCCGACGAGACCCCGATCAACAGGCAGAGGAGGGAGATCTACGAGCAGTGCAGAGAGAAAGCAGCCTTCCCTCCACAGATGTTTACCCTGACCGTTCCGACCGGCGGGGGGAAGACGCTCTCATCCATGGCGTTTGCGCTTGACCACTTGAAACAGCACGATCTACAGAGGGTCTTCTATGTAATCCCCTATACGAGCATCATCGAACAGAACGCCGCAACGTTCAGGAAGATCTTCGGGAGCAGGAACGTGCTGGAACACCACAGCAACTTCGACCCGAAGGCCGTAACCGGCGATGACGTCGATACCGTGAAGCGTCTCCTCGAACTCTCGGCCGAGAACTGGGACATGCCGATCACCGTGACGACGAACGTCCAGTTCTTTGAGTCGCTCTTCTCGAACAAACGGTCGAGATGCCGCAAGATCCACAACCTTGCCCGGAGCGTGATCATCCTTGACGAGGCCCAGATGCTGCCGACGGACTTCCTGCGCCCCTGCCTCCAGGCCCTCTCCGAACTTGTCCGGAACTACGGTTCCACGGTCGTCATCTGCACGGCAACCCAGCCGAAACTCAGCGATCTTCTGGACGAAAGCGTCAGGCCTGTCGAGATCATGTGTTCGCCTGCAGAACTCTACGAGACGTTTCGGCGGGTGCGCGTGAACGATCTCGGGTCGTTGAGCGACGAGGACCTCTCTGCGAGGCTGCAAAAACACCGCCAGGTTCTGTGTATCGTCAACACCCGGGCCCATGCCCAGCACCTGCATGCCGCACTCTCGGAACACGGCAGATGTTACCACCTGAGTGCCAGGATGTGCCCTGCTCACAGAAGGAAGCAACTGGAGGAAATTAAGGATCTGCTCAAGGCAGGCGAAGAGTGCCGTGTCGTCTCGACCCAGCTGATCGAGGCCGGCGTGGATATCGATTTCCCCGTTGTCTACCGGGCGATAGCCGGCGTTGACTCTATCGCTCAGGCAGCCGGGCGGTGCAACCGCGAGGGGAAGGCGGACCGGGGCGAAGTCTATGTCTTCCGGTCAACCGAGAGGTATGGTCAGGCCACCAGCTGGCAGCGGCTCACGGCAGAAGTTGGCCGAATGGTCATGGACACACATGACGACCCGCTCTCCCTTCCGGCCGTCGAGAGTTACTTCCGGACACTCTACTCGTACAAGGGTGACGAAGGTCTCGACCGGGAGGAGATACTGCAGGCGTTCGAGAGGGGAGCAGGCAGTTTTGCATTCCCGTTCGAGGATGTCGGCTGGAAGTTTAACATCATCGAGCAGGGGACGAAAGATCTCGTCGTTCCTTATGGCGAAGAGGGGATATCACTCGTGGACGAACTCCGATCCAGTGAATCGCCGTGGAAGTATGCACGACGCCTGCAGGGGTATACGATCAACATCTATCCCAATGAGTTCCGGGAACTGGAGCGCGCAGGTGAAATCGTTCTTTTCGGCGATAGATTCTATGTGTTGAATGATATGAGCAAATACTCCGAGGAGACCGGGCTTATAAATAGAAAAGGTATTGGAGGGGAGGGATCACTACTGATTGTTTAGGGAGGTGACGGCTATTGGCTATGGAGTACGACTGAAGGTCTGGGGTGATTACGCCTGTTTTACCCGACCGGAGATGAAGACGGAGCGGGTGAGTTACGATGTGATGACTCCGTCGGCTGCACGGGGCATCCTCGAAGCAATCCACTGGAAGCCGGCCATCTGCTGGAAGATCGATAAAATTCACGTTTTGAACCCGATAAAGTTCGATAATATCCGCCGGAACGAGAGGGGGGGCAAGATTCCGGCGGCGAAGGTGAAGAGTGCGCTTCGCGGGAAGGATGTTGCTCTCTTTCAAGATCAGTCCCAGGGGGCTGTCCAGCGGGCATCTCTGCTGTTGCGCGATGTCTGTTACGGGATTGAAGCGCACTTTGAACTGACCGACAAGGCGGGGCCCGACGACACTGTCGAGAAACACTACAATGTTGCCCTTCGCAGGATGCGGAAGGGGCAGTGCTTCTACCAGCCTTACTTCGGCTGCCGCGAGTTCCCGGTCCGGTTCGAACTCGTTGAAGGAGAGATGCCGGAGTCCTGTTACACCGGAGAGAAGGATCTCGGGTTCATGCTCTACGACATCGATTTTGCCGATGATATGAAGGCTATCTTTTACCGTGCGGTCATGGTGGACGGCATCATCGATGTGCAGCGGTGTCTCGCTTTCGGGGGCGTCTCATGATCATCCAGTCTCTCTGCCGCTATTACGACATTCTGGCGGAGGATGAGGACGTAACGATCTCCCGGCCGGGATACAGCAGTGGAAAGGTGTCGTTTGCGCTGGTTCTCAGTCCCGAAGGGGAGTTGTCGTATATCGTCGATCTCAGGAGTGACGACAAGAAACCGCGACCACGGGTTATGGATGTGCCGCTACAGGCTACCCGTGCAGCAGGCATAGCGCCTTACGTCCTGTGTGACAACGCGAAATATGTCTTTGGTGTTGAGAAATTCAAGCGAAGCGAATTTGAAAAGAAGTTCGTGAAAACTTCCGGTGAGGGCCCGTCTCCAGAGTACAGGGTTCTGGCTGAGAGCGATAAAGAGGTCGTTGTGGTTCATCAGCGCTCACGGGACTACTTTGAAGCCTTTAAGGCCCGGCAGCACGAGATATTCGATTCGCTTGACGATCCCGGCATCCGGGCCTTTTTTGCCTTTCTGGATTCCTGGAACCCCGAGGCCTTCACCAGGCATCCGAAGATCGTAGAGCACATGGATGATCTTCTCAGCGGAGGAAGCTGCATCTTCGAATGCGATGGGGTCTTCCTGCACACGAAACCTCCGGTGAGGAGGGCCTGGGAGCAGTATCACTCCAATAATAGAGACGGCGATACCTTTACCGCTCAGTGTCTTGTGACCGGAGAACTGGGTGCGATAGCCCGCATACATCAACACCTCAAGGGCGTTGCCGGCGCTCAAATGTCGGGGGCTTCACTCGTCGGTTTTAATGACGACTCGTTCTGCTCGTACGGAAAAAAACAGAGTTTTAATGCTCCGGTTGGCGAATCGTCGGTGTTCAAGTACACCACCACCCTGAACTATCTCCTTGCCCGTCAGGACTATCGAATGCGGATTGCCGATACAACGGTTGTATTCTGGGCAGAAACGAATGGTACCGCCTGCGAGGAGACTGTAAACTTCTTTTTCGATCCTCATGAGGATACAGAGGGAAATGCAGATGAAGATTCCTCTGATCCGGCAAGAGTGCAGAACTGGCGGAAGATCGAGCTGATGAGGGATATTCTCGACAAAGTTCGGACGGGCCGGAAGATCCATATCGAGGATGTCGGGGTGGACCCTGAGACGAATTTCTACATGCTCGGCCTGGCTCCAAACAACGCGAGACTCGCGGTGCGGTTCTGGCACGTTGACACCGTTGGCAGTTTCATCGCGAGAGCGGCACGGCACCACTTGGACATGGAGATCGTCAGAGGTGATTACGATCCACAATACGTGTCGCTGTACCGTCTGCTCAAGGAGACCGTTGCACAAAGTTCCGATAATACAGCGGCTTCGCCACTCCTCGGCGGTCTCCTTATGAGGTCGATTCTGAACGGTACGCCCTATCCGGTTCAGATGTACAGTGCGATTCTCAGTAGAGCGAAGGTTGAGCGGTCGATTAACTCTGTCAGGGCGGGCTTTATCAAGGCCTACCTGCTCCGGCTTGCAAGAGCCGGCTTGACAAATATACAGGAGGATATGATTAGCGTGAGTCTAAACGAAGAGAACCAGAACGTGCCGTACCGCCTTGGGAGGCTGTTTGCAGTGCTCGAGAAGGCGCAGGCCGATACGAACCGAGAGATGAAGAGCACGATCAACAGCAAGTACTTCAGCAGCGCGTCGACGACGCCGGCGGTGGTCTTCCCGGTTTTGCTGAAACTCGCACAGCACCACATAGCCAGGTCAGACTGGGGATTCAAGATATCCCAGGGTATCGAAGAAACGCTGCAGGGAGTGAACGAGTTCCCCGCGTATCTGAGCCTGGAGGAACAGGGGATGTTCATGCTTGGTTATTACCACCAGCGGAAGGCGAACTTCAAAAAGAAAGAGGAGATTGCAAGCGAAGGTGAATGATTATGAGTGAACCCATCGAAAACCGATATGAGTTTGTACTGTTGTTTGATGTCGAGAACGGGAATCCAAACGGTGACCCGGATATGGGAAACATGCCGCGGGTCGATCCGCAGACCGGGCATGGTATCGTGACTGATGTCTGCCTCAAGAGAAAGATCCGGGATTACGTTGATCTGGTGAAGAGCAGTGCCCCCGGTTACGGGATCTACGTCCAATCCGGCGTGGTTCTGAATGATCAGCACAGGAAAGCGTACGACTATCTTGGCATCGAGCCCAGTACTAAAAAGCCAAAGGATGACCGGCTGACAACGTTCATGTGCGATAACTTCTTCGATATCCGGACGTTCGGTGCCGTGATGACCACGGAGGTGAACTGCGGACAGGTCAGGGGGCCCGTGCAACTCAATTTCGGCCGGAGCATCGATCCGATATTCCAGCAGGAGATTACGATTACCCGCCAGGCGGTCGCGAACGAGAGGGACCGTGAGAAAGGCCAGACGATGGGGAAGAAGCAGGTCGTCCCGTACGCGCTCTACCGCACCGAGGGCTACGTCTCCGCGCACCTCGCCCGGAAGACGACGGGGTTCTCCGAGGAAGACCTGGAACTCTTCTGGGAAAGCCTTGTCAATATGTTCGAGCACGACCATTCGGCCTCAAGAGGCAAGTTGTCCGCCCGGAAACTCATCGTCTTCAAGCATGATACGGCGCTGGGATGTTGCCAGTCCCATCTCCTGTTCGATAAGATCAGAGTGGAGCGCGTCTCCGGGGATCTGCCCCCGCGATCGTTTGGGGATTACCGGGTCACGATCGACAAAAACGTCCCCGCCGGCGTTGAGGTAATCGAAAAGTTATGAGGAGAGCGCGGTATACCGACGATGAACTGTTGGCGCTGTCGGGCATCCAGCACTTCTGTTTTTGCCCACGGCAGTGGGCGCTCATCCACGTTGAGCGCCAGTGGGAGGAGAACCTCCGGACGGCGGAGGGTCACCTGGTTCACAAGCGGGTGGATGACCCGTTCTTCACCGAGAGCCGCGGCGATGTTGTAATCTCCCGGGCGTTTCCTCTTGCCTCACATACGCTCGGTCTCTATGGCGTGGCGGATGTGGTTGAGTATATCCGCTCTGAAAACGGTCTCTCTCTTCCGGGCCATGAAGGCCTCTGGACGATGAGGCCGGTGGAGTATAAGCGGGGAAAGCCGAAGATCGATGAGCGTGACGAGGTCCAACTCTGCGCACAGGCGATGTGCCTTGAGGAGATGTTTAACGTTCACATCGACCGGGGCGACTTCTACTACAACGAAATCCGGCGGAGAGTGCCGCTTCTGCTGTCTGCTGAATTACGAGACAAAGTCCGGTTGTTGTCAGAAGAGATGCACGTTCTCTTCAGAAAGGGCGTCACCCCCCCTGCTGAGGTCTCCAAAAAATGCAACCTTTGCTCTCTTCAGAATGTCTGCATGCCGAAGTTGACGAAGAAGAATCTCTCTGTCCGCAGGTATGTGCGAAAACACGTCAAAGAGGCCTGCATAGAGGATGTTTGAGTCTTAAGGGGTTATAATCGCATCTATAGTGTCGAAAACCGAGCATTCCATCAGGAAACGCTGTGTATGAGAAAACTGTTGAATACGCTGTACGTGACGACGCCGGAGTCTTACCTGACCCGCGAGAGGGAGAATGTCGTTGTCAGGGTCGATAACGAGGAGAAATTCCGTATTCCGATCCACAATCTCGAGGGGATCGTCTGTTTCGGCTACATGGGAGCGAGCCCTCACCTGATGCGGCTCTGCTCCGACAATAATGTCGGCCTGTCATTTTTAACGCCGTCCGGGAAGTTCCTGGCACGGGTCAACGGGCGTGTCCGCGGCAACGTTCTGTTGCGGCGAACACAATACCGGAAAGCGGATGACTGCGATGCGTCGCTGGAGATTGCGAAGTCTTTCATCATCGGCAAGATCGTGAACTGCCGGACAGTCCTCGGGCGGGGCATCCGTGACCACGGCGCTGTTATCGATTCTGATAAGGTTCGAGCGGTGGATGCTTTGCTGATCGAGAACCTCTTGAAGATTGAGGGTTGCGGTTCTGCCGATACGCTCCGGGGGATTGAAGGGAACTGCGCAAAGTTCTATTTCATCACTCTTGACGAGTTGATCCTCAAACAGAAGGATAATTTTTACCTGTTCGAACGGAACCGGAGGCCGCCGCTGGACAATATGAATGCGTTGCTCTCGTTTTTGTACACGCTCCTTGCTCACGATGTCGAGTCTGCTCTGGAGACGGTGGGGCTTGACCCCTACGTCGGGTTCTTCCATACCGACCGGCCCGGACGGCCGAGCCTGGCGCTTGATATGATGGAGGAACTGCGGCCGTTTATGGCCGACCGCCTTGCACTGAATCTTGTGAACATGAAGCAGATCACCGGCGGCGACTTCCTGAAGAAGGAGAATGGCGGGGTTATTCTGACAGAGGGTGGGCGAAAATCGGTCATTGGAGCATGGCAGAAGCGCAAGCAGGACACGATTACGCATCCGTACCTGAACGAGAAGGTATCCATCGGGCTGCTTCCGTATGTGCAAGCCATGCTGATGGCCCGTTTCCTGCGAGGAGATATCGACGGTTATCCGCCGTTCTTCATGAATTGAGGTGTTCTGGATGATGGTTCTGGTCACATATGATGTTAATACGGAGACTGCTGAAGGGAAGAAACGGCTTCGCAAGGTGGCGAAGGAGTGTGTAAACTATGGGCAGCGGGTACAAAACTCCGTATTTGAGTGTCTTGTCGATCCTGCCACGTTTGCGAAGCTTAAACATGCTCTCTGTGAAATGATCGATGAGGAGAAGGATAGCCTCCGGTTCTATTACCTGGGCAAGAACTGGAAAAACCGGGTGGAGCACTTCGGTACAAAGGAGGGGTATGATCCGGAGGGTTTATTAGTGGCATGACTCTGCGAACCCCAGGCGAACAGTGATTCCCCGGTGGGTTCGCGGAGAAAATCTTCAAATGCTATATCATTCTTGTGGTTAGGCAGTCCCGGTCAGTGTGCTGAGTCTTCGCCCTGAAGGAGGGACTGCGGTGGGGAATGTATCTTTGAATTAATATTCTCCGCAGCGTATTATAATCAACTCGCTACATTTGTTGAAAACAACATTTATCTGTCTGCCGATTGAATATGGATTAAATCCGAATTGTCCAATCTCTCCTGAATGGATGTGGGGACGATCCGGGTTGGTTTGCAGTCGCACCCTTCGCGGGTGCGTGGATTGAAATCCGACCAAACCGGTCATGGTGCCGCCATATGCCGCGTCGCACCCTTCGCGGGTGCGTGGATTGAAATTAAAAAGAAGAGAAAAGAGGATCAGCGTTTGCGCGTCGCACCCTTCGCGGGTGCGTGGATTGAAATCTGGCGATTGTGGATCGGATGCGGATGGAGGAGGTCGCACCCTTCGCGGGTGCGTGGATTGAAATCGTGATTGGTGGGATATTCGTATCGGACACCAGGTCGCACCCTTCGCGGGTGCGTGGATTGAAATAAGGTCGCCCTTGTTGACATTCGCGTTCTGCAGGGTCGCACCCTTCGCGGGTGCGTGGATTGAAATATTTATACTAATGCCTTACTGATTGCTATGGCCGTCGCACCCTTCGCGGGTGCGTGGATTGAAATTGCTACCACGTAGGGGAGGACTCCTACGTAGTGAGTCGCACCCTTCGCGGGTGCGTGGATTGAAATCCCTCCTCCAGAAGCGCGAGTGCGACAACTCCAGCGTGTCGCACCCTTCGCGGGTGCGTGGATTGAAATCCGCAGAACGAGGTGCCGGAGGGCATCCTGAACCTGTCGCACCCTTCGCGGGTGCGTGGATTGAAATGGGGATCTCCGGTACAGGCGTTACCGCATACCTATGTCGCACCCTTCGCGGGTGCGTGGATTGAAATCACGTTGTTGTTTCGTGCTGCATTTAGTCTCACCAGTCGCACCCTTCGCGGGTGCGTGGATTGAAATTGATTGGACATCGCATGTCTGCCACCCGTATGTCGCCCGAGTCGCACCCTTCGCGGGTGCGTGGATTGAAATTTACCTCTACTACATACTATGTATGTATATTATGTCGCACCCTTCGCGGGTGCGTGGATTGAAATCTTATCGTCGGTCACCGGCGATCCCCCCATCGCGCCCGTCGCACCCTTCGCGGGTGCGTGGATTGAAATCTCGCGGACGACGCGGAGATTAAAAAAGAGGAGATGGTCGCACCCTTCGCGGGTGCGTGGATTGAAATGTAGTGCGTCTTTGCCGCGCCCGGGGATAGGAGGTCGCACCCTTCGCGGGTGCGTGGATTGAAATGTGCGGGAGCCGCGCAGCCCGGTCGAAAATTCCCGGTCGCACCCTTCGCGGGTGCGTGGATTGAAATAGGAACATGCCGCCCCCTCCCCCTTCGGGAACCAGTCGCACCCTTCGCGGGTGCGTGGATTGAAATATGTCCGCGATCGCCTTTGTGATCGGGTCAGAGGCCGTCGCACCCTTCGCGGGTGCGTGGATTGAAATAGCAGGCATCCGAGACTGTCGACGCCTACTGCGGGTCGCACCCTTCGCGGGTGCGTGGATTGAAATATGCCGCGTGTAATGAACATCGCTACGGAGCGCGTCGCACCCTTCGCGGGTGCGTGGATTGAAATTCGATATGCTCGTGGTTCAGGCGCCGTTCGTGGCCGTCGCACCCTTCGCGGGTGCGTGGATTGAAATGCCGGGGTCGTGTCGTCGCGGGCGGGGGTCTCGTGTCGCACCCTTCGCGGGTGCGTGGATTGAAATATCTCAAGAGATGAATATGTAAAACGAACAATAATTGTCGCACCCTTCGCGGGTGCGTGGATTGAAATCGCTCGGGGCGCTGATGTATCTCCTCGTCGGATGGTCGCACCCTTCGCGGGTGCGTGGATTGAAATCCGGTTATCATGTCTGTGACGGTAATCAGGTTTCGGTCGCACCCTTCGCGGGTGCGTGGATTGAAATTGATGAAGAGAAGGGGAATGAATCTTTTATCGATTGTCGCACCCTTCGCGGGTGCGTGGATTGAAATTGCGATTTGGGAAGCGTTGAAATATAGTGATTATGTCGCACCCTTCGCGGGTGCGTGGATTGAAATATTGCCTTTGGAGGATTTTGCCCTTAATGGGTTAAGGTCGCACCCTTCGCGGGTGCGTGGATTGAAATTTTGCAATATCGTGGAAGATACAAATACCATCCACGTCGCACCCTTCGCGGGTGCGTGGATTGAAATCAGAGGACCCATACGACAAGCCCGCCGGCGACCAGGTCGCACCCTTCGCGGGTGCGTGGATTGAAATTCCCCGAGCGGGATCGGGGCGTCAAGGATCGTGCGTCGCACCCTTCGCGGGTGCGTGGATTGAAATCTCCCCGTGCCAGTTGCCGGGCTCGATGAACGCGGGTCGCACCCTTCGCGGGTGCGTGGATTGAAATACGTCACCGGAGCCGAGTCGCCCGCTGGCGACAACCGTCGCACCCTTCGCGGGTGCGTGGATTGAAATCGCACTCTTTGCACCGGCTCTCTCGCCCGTCGTGGTCGCACCCTTCGCGGGTGCGTGGATTGAAATCCGGCCGCGCCGAGCCCTGCCCGGTTCGAGCCGAGTCGCACCCTTCGCGGGTGCGTGGATTGAAATCCGAGAGCGCACTGGAACGGCGCGTTGTCGTCAAGCACCGTCGCACCCTTCGCGGGTGCGTGGATTGAAATAGGTCGGCGACATGCCCCTCGATCCATCCTCTCACGTCGCACCCTTCGCGGGTGCGTGGATTGAAATCCCGACGACATACGCCTGCTTCGGGTAGCCGGCCGGGTCGCACCCTTCGCGGGTGCGTGGATTGAAATAATTTTCTTATAAGGAAGATTATAACCCATTTCACACGTCGCACCCTTCGCGGGTGCGTGGATTGAAATAACGTCAAGCACCGATGCACTTGCCGCCGCTGCAGTCGCACCCTTCGCGGGTGCGTGGATTGAAATTTCCCGGTGTATCCGGTGCCGCTCACCACCTCGTCGCACCCTTCGCGGGTGCGTGGATTGAAATACCTCGACCTGCCCGTCCTCGGAGAACCTCGCATCGTGTCGCACCCTTCGCGGGTGCGTGGATTGAAATGATTCTCTTTTATACCCGGACGGCCATCTATCTTGCGTCGCACCCTTCGCGGGTGCGTGGATTGAAATTGCAGTAGTGCCGGTAATGGTCTGCGAGTAGACTGTCGCACCCTTCGCGGGTGCGTGGATTGAAATAGATGCCCCGACCAGGTGCCCGTATCCGGGCGGGGGTCGCACCCTTCGCGGGTGCGTGGATTGAAATAATGCTACTGACATCATGGAATCCATGTATGGCGTCGCACCCTTCGCGGGTGCGTGGATTGAAATAGGCTCACCAAGCGCGACGGCACCGGCACGCTGGCGGGTCGCACCCTTCGCGGGTGCGTGGATTGAAATGAGAGTTTGGAGGGGGTGGCGGGACGACTCACCGAAGTCGCACCCTTCGCGGGTGCGTGGATTGAAATCGGGTCATGGTCACGATCGCACCGGCGACCGTGAGTCGCACCCTTCGCGGGTGCGTGGATTGAAATTGCAGGAGGCTCTTGATCTCGGCCTTGATGTCCTTGTCGCACCCTTCGCGGGTGCGTGGATTGAAATTGCGCCACCTCTAACGGTGTATACAGAGTCTCAGTCGCACCCTTCGCGGGTGCGTGGATTGAAATAATCGTCGGGATTGGAAAACTGATATTGCTAATGTGGCGTCGCACCCTTCGCGGGTGCGTGGATTGAAATTCACCGGAGAAGAGTTACCAGGATAGCGAAAAATGGTCGCACCCTTCGCGGGTGCGTGGATTGAAATTATCCAGTGGAGCTCATAATACGTTTTATACCCGTCGCACCCTTCGCGGGTGCGTGGATTGAAATAGGATGATCGCGGTGCTCAGGCTACGAGAAGAGGTCGCACCCTTCGCGGGTGCGTGGATTGAAATCTCGTCGGCGCCGTTCGCGACGCCGATCAACTGAGTCGCACCCTTCGCGGGTGCGTGGATTGAAATCTCGCCCCCTGGCTGCCGGTGATCGGTGCGCTCGTCGCACCCTTCGCGGGTGCGTGGATTGAAATTACCTGGCCCACGCCGACACCGACGTGGACGAAGACGTCGCACCCTTCGCGGGTGCGTGGATTGAAATCTCGGTGCGATCGACAGCATCTACGACACCCGGCAGGTCGCACCCTTCGCGGGTGCGTGGATTGAAATGGGTTGGTCTTGGTGGTGATGCTGTCCTCGAGGAGTCGCACCCTTCGCGGGTGCGTGGATTGAAATGTGCTGCAGGGCGACAAGTGGATCCGGCAGGATGCCGTCGCACCCTTCGCGGGTGCGTGGATTGAAATCCAAATGCCGACTGCATCTCCTTTGCCCGGTCCCGGGTCGCACCCTTCGCGGGTGCGTGGATTGAAATACTCTACCGGATTTTTAAGCATGGGACTATTCGAGTCGCACCCTTCGCGGGTGCGTGGATTGAAATTTGAGCTGCCGGAGGTCCGGGAGCTGTTCGCAGGACGTCGCACCCTTCGCGGGTGCGTGGATTGAAATACCTCCGGGTCGATGCGGAAGATCTCGGCGAGCAGCGTCGCACCCTTCGCGGGTGCGTGGATTGAAATCTCGAAGAGATGGGCTACCAGCTCCAGGAGGACGTGGTCGCACCCTTCGCGGGTGCGTGGATTGAAATGACCTGAACCTGACCGTATCCGTATGAGGTGAAGTCGCACCCTTCGCGGGTGCGTGGATTGAAATTCTCCGCTCTTTGAGAAGAGCTGTTTCCCCGTTTCGTCGTCGCACCCTTCGCGGGTGCGTGGATTGAAATCTGCAGAAGATAATCCACGGAGAGGAAGGTCCTGCCGTCGCACCCTTCGCGGGTGCGTGGATTGAAATTCCTTTATGATGAAAAAGCGAACATTCACGCTTTGTCGCACCCTTCGCGGGTGCGTGGATTGAAATCTCCAGCCTCTCCTGACGGCGAACGGCTACGACGATGTCGCACCCTTCGCGGGTGCGTGGATTGAAATCGGATGGCGGCCTGGACATCGTAGAGCGGGTCGCCGTCGCACCCTTCGCGGGTGCGTGGATTGAAATTCCGGGACCTTGTCCAGTTCGTCGGGGCGGAAGGTCGCACCCTTCGCGGGTGCGTGGATTGAAATTGTACTGCGTCCCAGTGCACCAGCAGCCGCACCCGTGTCGCACCCTTCGCGGGTGCGTGGATTGAAATACCGGGGAGCGGATATAGGGGGTGGCTCTCTGGAGTCGCACCCTTCGCGGGTGCGTGGATTGAAATTTCCAGGGCGATGTGAACCGGGCGCCGGCCTACATTGTCGCAATCTTCGTGGGTGTGAGCAGAGTTACAGAGTTGGCTTTCCCTCCCGGTTGTACTTCTGAACTGTCCCCCGGCAAGCGTGCGATGACCAATCCCCCTTTCCACACCTGTCCCCTTCTCGGACGCCGGAGACGGCACGCGTTGTGTGGGAAGTCCTGAAAATGTGCGCAGGGATTCCGAAGACAACTCCCGCAAAGAAGCAATGGACTGAAGATCGCGCTTTAGGGGTGGCACAAGGGCTTGTGTGCCGGCTGCATAACTTTGTTGAATTGTCCCCTCACCGAGAAATATTTCTTCTCAAAGAGAATTTCAAAAAATCACTCATTTCAAAAACGGTGATGGGCTCGCTGAGATTCGAACTCAGGACCTCCGCCATGTCAAGGCGACGTCATAACCAGCTAGACCACGAGCCCGTGTCTGCCCGACGATCAATAAGGTTGGTGCTCCGGGTATAAAACTATTCCCACGCACCAAAAACCACCCCGTCCCGGCTCCGGCGCATTGGGGGCCGGCACGCGGCAAAAAGGGGGGGTGGTGACGATCCGGCCGATCAGATCTCGGCGTGCTTTGCCGTGTGGATGCCGTCGATCTTCTTGATCTCTTCCATCGCCTCGGCCGGCACCGCGGAGTCGACCGTGAGGACCATCAACGCCTCTTCGCCGGGCTTGTGCCGCCCGACCTGCATCCCCGCGATGTTCACGTTCACCCGGCCGAGGATCGTCGCAGCCTTGCCGATGACGCCCGGCTTGTCGGTGTGGCGGGAGATGACCACGTGGCCGGTCGGAGTCAGGTCGGTCATGTAGCCGCCGATGCTCACGATCCGCGCGTGGTCCGGGGCCGAGACGCTGCCGCTCACCGACTCGGTCATCCTGTCGGTCTTTGCGGTGATGCTGATGATGTTCCGAAAGCCGTGCGCCTCTTCGGTGGTCGTCTCGCTCAGCCGGATGCCGCGCTCCTTTGCCACGAACTCCGCGTTCACGAAGTTGACCGGCGCCTGCAGGATCGGGTCGAGAATGCCCTTCAAGATAACCCGGGTGATGAACTTCGTGTTCGGCAGTTGAGCGGCTTCACCCCCGTAGGTGATCTTGATCGACTCGAGCCGTCCCTCGATGAGCTGGATGAGGAGGCTCCCCATCTTCTGCGCGAGGGCCGCGTAAGGCTCGACCAGCGCCTGCTGCTCCGCGGGGATCATCGGCGCATTCACCACGTACTTCGCCGCGCCGCCCGATAGAACGCTGATGCACTGGTTTGCCACCGAAACCGCGACGTTCTTCTGCGCCTCGACCGTGCTCGCCCCGAGGTGCGGGGTCACGATCACCCTATCGAGGCCGAGGACCGGCGAGTCCGTCGGCGGCTCGTTCTCAAAGACGTCCAGCGCCGCACCGGCGACCTTACCGCTCGCAATCCCGTCCGCGAGCGCCTTCTCGTCGATGATCCCGCCGCGGGCGCAGTTGATCAGCCGGACCCCGTCCCTCATGGTGGCGATCGTCTCGGCGTTGATGACGTGGCGCGTCTCCTTGATCAGCGGCGTGTGGACCGTGATCACGTCAGCCCTCCGGAAGAGCTCGTCGAGCGGCACCATCTCCACACCGAGGCTTGCAGCGCGCTCCTTCGTGATGAAAGGGTCGTAGGCGATGCACTTCATCTGCATCGCCTGTGCACGCTTCGCCACCTCGCGCCCGATGCGCCCGAATCCCATGATGCCGAGCACCTTGTCATTCAATTCGACGCCCATGAACTTCGAGCGCTTCCACTCACCCTTTTTGAGGGACGCAGTCGCCTGGGGGATGTTGCGTGCGAGCGAGAGCATCATTGCCATCGTGTGCTCCGTGGCCGCCAGGGTGTTTCCCTCGGGAGCGTTCGCAACGACGATGCCTCTCCTCGTCGCCGCCTCCGTATCGATATTGTCGACCCCGGCGCCGGCACGGCCGATGAACTTGAGTTTCGCTCCCGCATCGATGACCCGCGCCGTCACCTCGGTGCCCGAGCGCACCAGCAAGGCATCGTAGTTTCCGATAATATCCACGAGCTGATCCTCGGTCAGCCCGGTGTTGACATCCACATCGCAGAATTCCTTCAGGATGTCAATCCCTTCCTCTGCCAGCGGGTCGCTGACCAGCACTCTATATTTCACGGTTCAACCCATACTAATTCAACATCATATGTATTGATGCTTTTTCCTCCGAAATCTTTTATGTAATGGTGAGAAGTATATGTGTGGTGCGAGCATGAAGGAAATGCCCAACGTTCTGTGGCTCGAAGAAATAAAAAAGGAAGATATCATCTCCGTCGGTGGAAAGGGTGCATCTCTTGGCGAGATGACCTCGATCGGCCTTCCCGTGCCGAAGGCGTTTGTGGTGACCGCCCAGGCCTTCCGAAGGTTTCTTGTAGAGACCGGGATCGAAGAGGAACTCTTCCGCAGGCTGGAGCGTCTGGACGTCGACGACAACGGAGCGCTCGAATCGGTCTCCCGGGATGTGCAGGACCTCGTCCTCAGCGTCGAGATGCCCGACCACATCCGGGAAGAGATCACCGATGCGTACGCCCGGATGGGGGCCGACGGGACGGTCGTCGCCGTCCGGTCGAGCGCCACCGCCGAAGATCTGCCGGACGCCAGTTTCGCCGGTCAGCAGGAGACGTTCCTCAATATTCTCGGTGAAAATGACCTCCTCGACGCGGTCCAGCGGTGCTGGGCCTCGCTGTATGGCGCGCGTGCCATCTACTACCGGGCAAAACAGGGGTTCGACGACCGGAGCGTGAACATCGCCGTCGTCGTGCAGGAACTCATCCGCTCGGAGAAGTCCGGCGTCATGTTCACCTCTCACCCCGTCACCGGCGAGCCCCTGACGATCGTCGAGGGTTCCTGGGGGCTCGGCGAAGCCGTCGTCTCAGGGAGCGTCTCCCCCGACAACTACGTCTTTGACCTGCGTTCCGAGCGGATCGTCGACCGCCTGATCGCCGAAAAGGAGATCATGATCGTGCCGGAAGGCCGGCACGGGACGAAGATCGTCGAACTCTCCGGCGAACAGCGCACCGGCCCGGTCCTCTCCGACGCGGAGGTGGCGCGCCTCGCCATGCTCGGCAAGATAGCCGAAGACCACTACGGCGTCCCGCAGGATGTCGAGTGGGCGATCGTCGGCGACGAAGTCTTCATCCTCCAGTCGCGCCCCATCACGACGATCAAGCGCCCGGAGATCCCCCGCAGCGAAGGCGAATCGGCAGAGAAGACCAAGGGCGCGCTCGGCGTGGTGCTGGTCGAAGGCCAGGGGGCTTCCCCCGGCGTCGCGAGCGGCCGGGTCGTCATCGTGCGCGACGTCAAGGACACGAGCGCCGTCAAGGACGGCGACATCCTGGTCACGAAGATGACCAACCCCGACATGGTGCCGGCGATGCGGCGGGTCAGCGCCATCGTCACCGACGAAGGCGGCATGACCTGCCACGCGGCCATCGTGAGCCGCGAACTCGGGACACCCGCGGTCGTCGGGACCAAGAAGGCGACGAAGGTCCTGAAAGAAGGACAGATCATCACCGTCGACGGCGAGAAGGGCATCATCTACGAGGGAGCCGTTGCGGCCCCGGCAGCGGCGGCACCTGTAGCGGCGGCAGTCGCGGCCGCTCCGGTCATCACCGGAACGCTTGTCAAGGTGAACGTCTCCCTCCCTGAGGCTGCACAGCGGGCCGCCGCCACCGGGGCGGACGGTGTCGGCCTTCTCCGGATCGAGCACCTCATCCTCGGCCTCGCAAAGACTCCCGGCTGGTATATCGAGCACGGTGCGGAGGAGGAGTTCATCGCCGAGCTCTACAACGGCATCAAGATCGTGCTCGACGCTTTTCCAGGGAAGCCCGTCTGGGTCCGGACGCTCGACGCCCCGACCGACGAGTTCCGCAACATGGAGGGCGGCGAAGGCGAGCCGATCGAGCACAACCCGATGCTCGGCTGGCGCGGCATCCGCCGGGACCTCCGGACCCCCGACCAGTTCCGCCTCCAGATCGAGGCGTTCAAGCGGCTCTGGGCCGCGGGCTACGACAACCTCGGCGTGATGTTCCCTATGGTCAACCACCCGAGCGAGTTCGTCAAAGCCCGGGCGATGATGAAGGAGTGGGGGGTCGACGTGGAGAACGCGATCCTCGGCGTCATGATCGAGGTCCCGAGCAGCGCCATCCTGGTCGAGGACTTCATCCGGGCCGGGATCCGGTTCGCCTCGTTCGGGACGAACGACCTGATCCAGTACACGCTCGCCATCGACCGGAACAACGAGCACGTCGCCGACATGTACCAGCCCAAGCACCCCGCCGTGCTCCGGCTGATCGACTACGCGATCAGCGTCTGCCGGGAGAACGGTGTCGAGTGCTCCATCTGCGGCCAGGCCGGCTCCGACCCCGACATGGTGACGTGGCTCGTCGAGCACGGCATCTCCAGCGTCTCGGCAAACATCGATGCGGTCCCCCGCATCCGTGAGGCCGTAGCGCGAAAAGAGCAGCAGATCCTCCTTGATGCGGCGAGAAGAAATGCGTGAAACAGGGTGCCCTGAGGAAGACCTTTTCTCCTTCCTCTCGTCAAAGCGGCGGGAGGATCTCGGCTACCGGAACATCCTGAGTTCGATGTGCACGCCGCCCCACCCGGTCGCGGCACGGGCGCATGCGATGTTTCTCGAGACCAATCTCGGCGACCCCGGGCTCTTCCCCGGGACGGCTGCGCTCGAGGAACTCCTCGTCGAGCGGCTCGGCACCCTGATGCACCTCCCTGACGCCGGGGGCTACGCGACGAGCGGGGGGACGGAGTCGAACATCCAGGCGCTGCGGATCGCAAAAAAACTCAAACCGGTGAAGTCCCCGAACGTGGTCGTCCCGGCGTCGAGCCACTTCTCCTTCACCAAGGCCTGCGACATCCTGGGGCTTGAGATGCGGACGGTGCCGCTCGATGCCGGGTTCCGGATGGATGCGGAGGCGCTCGACGGTCTTGTGGACAACAGCACGGTCGCACTCGTCGGGGTCGTCGGGACGACGGAGTACGGCGTGGTCGACCCTATCGCCCGCCTCTCCGAGGTTGCCCTCGACCGGGACATCTTCCTGCACGTCGACGCCGCGTTCGGCGGGATGGTGGTCCCGTTCCTCGACCACCCGGTCCCGTTTGACTTCCGGCTCCCCGGTGTCTCCTCCATCTCCGTCGACCCCCACAAGATGGGGATGAGCACCATCCCGGCGGGCTGCCTCCTCACCCGGGACCCGGCGTGCTTCTCGTTCCTCAACGTCGACACCCCCTACCTGACGGTGAAGCGGGAGTGCACCCTCGCCGGCACCCGGCCGGGAGCGTCGGTGGCCGCGGCCGTCGCCGTCCTCGAGTACCTGGGGATGGACGGCATGCAGGCCGTGGTCGCCGGGTGCATGGAGAACACCCGAAGGCTGATCGAGGGGATGGAGACACTCGGCTGCCCGCGGGCGGTGACCCCGGACGTCAACGTGGCGACGTTCTCCTGCGACCGCGTGCCTGCCGGGTGGCGGGTATCGACGACCCGGAACGGGCATATGCGGATCGTCTGCATGCCCCACGTCACCCGCGACGTGATCGAACAGTTCCTGGAAGATATGGGTGATACGAATGCTTGAACGGCTGATTCATTCGCTGGAAACCGCCCCGGTCATGAAGCGGGGCGAATACAACTACTTCATCCACCCGATCACCGACGGGGTGCCGCTCCTCGAGCCCGCGCTCCTCCGCGAGATCGGGTGCGCCATGGTGCGGATCCTTGATCTTAAGGACGTCGACAAGATCGTCGTCTGCGAGGCGATGGGCATCCACATCGGCGTCGCCTTCTCGATGATGACGGATATTCCCCTCGTGGTCGTCCGAAAACGCTCCTACGCCCTCCCCGGCGAGGTCGCGGTCCACCAGGCCACCGGCTACTCGAAGGGCGAGCTCTACCTGAACGGTGTTGCCGCAGGCGACCGGGTCGTGATCATCGACGACGTCTGCAGCACCGGCGGGACGCTCCGCGCCCTCATCAGCGCGATCGAGCAGACGAACGCCAAGATCGCCGACATCTGTGTGGTCATCTCCCGCGGCGACGAGGATATCGGCCGGCCGCTCAAGACCCTGGTCAAGATCGAGGTCTCCGAGACGCAGGTGCGTGTCGTTGATACCTGTCTCTGATCTCATCGAGAAGCTCCGCGAGCGCGGGGCACGGTCGGTCGCCCTCCAGTTCCCCGCCGGGCTCGCCCGGCAGGCGCCGGGGACGGCCGCCGCCCTCCGCCGCGAGGGTTTCGAGGTGATCGTCAGCGGCGATCCCTGCTACGGGGCCTGCGACCTTGCACTCGACGCCCTCCGATATGCGGACGTTCTGGTGCACTTCGGGCACGCGCCGGTCGAGGAGCGAACCGACGTGATCTACGAGCCGGTCCGGTTCGATTTCGACGTAACCGTGCTCGAACGAGTGCTTCCTCTTCTTACCGGCCGGCGCGTCGGTCTCGTCACCACCGTCCAGCACGTCCATCTCCTCGGCGCGATGGCGGCCTATCTCCACGATCACGGCATCGAGGCGGTCATCGCCCCTGGCGACGGCCGAACACCGATTCCCGGGCAGGTGCTCGGGTGCAACTTCGCCGCCGCACGGGCAACGGGAGCGGACGAGATCCTCTTTGTGGGGACGGGAGTCTTTCACCCCATCGGAATCCGGCTCGCGACCCGGGCCCGCGTCGTCGCGCTCGACCCCTACACCGGCGAGGGAGAGGAGGTTGACGCCGACCGGCTGGTCCGCCGCCGCGCCGCGGTGATGGAGAAGGCGCGGGACGCCGCGAACTACGGGATTCTCGTCAGCACCAAAAGCGGGCAGCAGCGGATGGACCTTGCGCGAAGGCTTGTGGCCCTCTCCGATCGGGCGTTCCTGGTTGCAATGCGCGAGGTCTCGCCTGCTGAGATGCTCGACCTCGGGTTTGAGGCCTACGTGAACACCGCCTGTCCCCGGCTCGCCTACGACGACCAGGTCCGGTTCCCGGTCCCGGTGCTGACGCCGCCGGAGTTCGAGATCCTCTGCGGGGCCCGGGACTGGGACGACTACGCTATCGACGAGTACCTCGCGCCATGAACCTGCGGCAACTTGAGATGCGGCTTGAGAGCCTCGCGGGCTTCGAGCGGCCGACGCCCCGGCTCGAGCAGTACCAGACCCCGGCGCCGGTGGCGGCCCGCCTCCTCCACCACGCCGCCATGCAGGGGGCGATCGAGGGACGAGCGGTCCTGGACCTCGGGTGCGGGACGGGCATCCTCGCCTGCGGCGCGGCGCTCCTCGGGGCATCGACCGTGACCGGGATAGACGTCGACACGGCTGCGATAGCCGTCGCCCGGCGGAACGCGGAGATGCTCGGGGTCACCGTCGAGTTCCTGGTCGCCGACGTCCGCGACCCCGACATCGGCTGGGATGCGCTTTCCTGCGACACCGTCGTGATGAACCCGCCGTTCGGGGCGCAGAAGGCCCACGCCGACCGGCCGTTCATCGATCGGGCGCTCGAACTCGCGGGTGAGATCTACGGCATCTTCAACGAGGGCTCGGCCCCGTTCGTCGCCGCCTATACGGAAGGCCGGGCGGCGATCGAGGAGGTGATCCGGTGCGCGTTTCCCATGCGGCGGACGTTTGCGCACCACCGCAAAGACCGAGTGGATATCACGGTTGAGGTTATACGCTTAAAGCGGATCTGACAACCGTGACTGTTGATACAAAACCAGTCTGGGGGCTCTCCGCCGCCCACCTGGTGACCGACCTCTACTCGCCCGTTCTCCCTGCAATCCTCCCGCTCCTCATCGCGGAGCAGGGTTACTCGTTCTTCCTCGCCGGACTGATCGTCACGGTCTACAACCTCACGTCGTCGTTCGTGCAGCCGCTCGTCGGCTGGGTCTTCGATACCCGGGGGTTTGCCGTCCACGTCGGCACGAGCGTGGCCATAAGCGCGATCTTCATCTCCGTCATCGGTCTCCTCAACAACTACTACATCGTCCTCGCATCCGTAGCCGTCGCGGCGCTCGGGCACGCCTTCTTCCACCCGAGCGCGCTCGGGACCGTCAGCCGCCTGACCAGTGACTCCGTCAGGGGCCGGATCACCTCCTACTTCGTCATCGGCGGCAACCTTGGCTACGCCGTCGGCCCCATCTGCGCGGGCGTCGCCGTCGGCCTCATGGGCCTTCCGGGACTCATCACCCTCGCCATCCCCGGCATCGCAATGGCGGCGGTGCTCCGGCGGATCCTGCCCCCGCCCGACCGCCGCTCCGTCCCGGAACCCGTTGCCCCGGCCGCCCGCCCCTCCTACCAGGCGATCGCCCTCCTGGTCGCAGCTTCGGGCCTCCGGGCCTGGGCCATATTCGGCTCGGTCGCCTACCTCCCCACCATCCTCACCCTGCGGGGCATCGACCTCGTGACCGCGAACCTGCTGGTCTCGGGCATGCTCATCGCCGGGGTCGTCGGGCAGGTCGTCGGCGGCGCGCTCTCCGACCGCTACGGCCGCAAAGAGTACACGATCATCGGGCTTGTCACCGCCATCCCGCCGTTCGCCGTCTTCCTCACCACAGAGGGCGTTCTCTCGCTCGTTGCGCTGATGATCTTCGGGTTCATCCTCTGGTCGACCTTCGCCGTCACCGTCGCCATGGCGCACGAGATTGCCCCGGGGAACGTCGGAACGGTCTCCGGCCTGATGCTCGGGCTCGCGGTCGGCGTGGGTGGGATGGGGGTTGCCGTCACCGGGTGGATCGCCGATATGACCACGCTGACGCTCGGCTTCGCAACGATCCCGCTCGCGATCGTCCTCGCCGTTCCGCTCTTCCTGGCCGTCCCCTATCCCTGGCGGTCTCTCGCGCGGAGCCGGCTTTCCCGGGGATGATCCGACACCAACCCCTTAAGTACCGGGAGTGCTGATTCATCCCCGATGGTCACCCGGTTCCAGCGCTACCGCCAGATCGCAGACGTGCTGGTCAAGTACGGTTTTGGTATCCTTGTCGAAGAGGTCATTCCCGGGGCCGAACGGCTGCGGGCATTCCGCAAGCCTCTCGAAGAGAAGCGATCGGTATACGAGCGCATCCGGCTTGCCATCGAGGAACTGGGGCCCACCTACATCAAATTCGGCCAGATTATGAGCACCCGCCGGGAACTCCTTCCGCCCCCACTCATCGAGGAACTGCAGAGGCTGCAGGACCGGGTTGCCCCGGTCCCGTTCGAGGATATCCGGCCGGTGATCATGCGCTACTGCAAAAACCTCGAGGACTGCTTCGTCATCATCGAGGAGGAGCCGGTTGCGGCGGCCTCGCTCTCGCAGGTGCACCGGGCCGTGACGAAAGACGGCCGGGTCGTCGCCCTCAAGGTGCAGCGCCCGGGCATCGTCGACCTGATCGAGACGGATCTCCTGATCCTGCAGTCGCTTGCCGTGCGGGCGGAGTCGATGTTCCCCGACCTGCGGGTATACAACCTGCAGGGTATGGTGGATGAGTTTTCGGCCCAGATCCGGCGCGAGCTGGACTTCACCCAGGACGGGATGAACGCGGAGCGGCTCAAGCGAAACCTGGAGGGAATCCCGTGCGTGAAGATTCCGCACATCTACTGGAATATCTCTGGCCCCTGCCTGCTCGCGATGGACTACATCGAGGGGGTGCGGATCGACGACGTGGAGGCCATCCGGAGCCTCGGCCTCTTCCCCGAAGAGGTTGCGGATATCGGCTTTTCCGCTTACGTCCAGCAGATCTTCATCGACGGGTTCTTTCACGGGGACCCCCACCCGGGCAACCTCCTGGTGACCGACCGGGGCGAGATCGCCTTTCTTGACTACGGCATCGTCGGCGTCCTCCGCCCGGAGCGAAGGCGGGTCTTCGTCGATCTCCTCCTCGCCATGACCCGCACAGATGTGGCCGGGGTGATCACGGCGCTCGGGAAACTCGGTGTGCGGATCAGCCCGACGGACCTCGATGCCGTAAAAGACGACCTCTACCTGGTAATGCTCGATTACCGGGAGATGAAACTCGAGCGGGTGAACTTCGCGATCGCGATCCGGGGCCTGACCGACACACTTCGCCGCTACCACATCCGGGTGCCGTCCACCCTGATGCTGATGATGAAGGTGATCGTCATGGTGATGGACATCGGCGCCCGGCTCGACCCGACGTTCAACTTCGACCGGAGGATCCGGCCGTACCTGCTGGAGATCGCCGCACAGCAGCGGCTCTCCCCGGATAACGTGACGGGCGCGGTGCGGTCCCTGGTTGACGCCGCCGAAGGCCTGCTCGCCATCCCCGGCAACGTGAACGAGACCTTAAAGACCCTCTCGGAGGGCACCATCACGCTCGAGCTTGAAGATCGTGACCTCAACGAGATCGTCGGCGTCATCGACCGGACAAGCGACAAGGTCATTGTCGGGCTGGTGGTCGCCGCGATCGTCGTGGGTTCGTCGCTGGTGCTCCGGATAGCGGATCTCCCTGTTCCCGGGTACGTCTCGGTTCTCGCCACGCTGGGCTACGTAGTGGCAGTGCTCGTCGGGTTTTACGCGGTCTACCGCGTCCTCAGGTACAGCCGGGGTCTTCGACGATAATCGGCGGGCGGAACGGCCGGAGTTTGAGATGATTAAGGGTCTTCGAGCCGGAGCAGGAGCACCGGAGGTGCGCAGTTCCCTTGAAGTCTGTTCCTGCGGCTTCGTGAGCGGCCGGCCGGAGCTGCAGGCTGTGCAGTGCGGCTGCCGGGACACAAAAAAGTTTATCTCGCGGGGGTGAAGGGGGCGGAGCGGGAAGACCCCACCCTGAAGGGTGGGGATGGAAGCGGAGCCCCTTCGTTTTGTTCCACTTTCGCCCCGCGCGGCTCTTCTTTATAGCCAAAGAACTG
>Ga0208462_1000385_pt1 | contig 47345 bp, 52 predicted proteins | sample AD_SCU001_MetaG_FD_184452 | JGI IMG/M metagenome (GOLD analysis project Ga0208462, IMG submission 184452) | Active sludge microbial communities of municipal wastewater-treating anaerobic digesters from China - AD_SCU001_MetaG (SPAdes) (version 2) | ecosystem: Engineered > Bioreactor > Anaerobic...
CGGCCCATGCGGGAGCTACTATTAATAGAATATCCCGCCAACTAATGATGCACATTGCTGAGGTAGTCTAGACCGGTAGGGCGCGGGCCTGGAAAGCCCGTGGGGCGTTGAGCCCCTCGGGAGTTCAAATCTCCCCCTCAGCGTTTTAAAGCAAGGTCGACTCTTTTATCAGATCTTCCACGGAGGCTGCTTTGCAGCTGCCTGTCGCAGTCCTCCGGGTTGTGCCGTATCGTTTCCATCCTTTAGCGTGAGGACTCCCCGGTCCGCCCCCTTCACCCACAGGTTAACATGCAGAAAAGCTACCGTGGGGGGATGATACCATGAAGATCCGGGTGAACAGGAATGGTCCATATATCGTGACCGGGAGTGTCCCGCTCATGGTGATGGAGATCTCCCACGATGATGAGGGCGACTGCCGTTCATGGCAAAAGGTACGGGAGTATCCTCTGCAGGAAGAATATGCCTTATGCCGCTGCGGGCATTCGAAGAACAAACCCTTCTGCGACGGAACACACGCGAAGGTGCACTTTGACGGTACCGAGACTGCCGGCGATGAACCGTATCTTGAGAACCCCACCATCGTCAGAGGGCCGGAACTGGAACTGGCTGACTACAAAAGGCTCTGTGCGCGCGCACGGTTCTGCCTGCGGGCCGGGGGGATCTGGAACCTCACGGAGCGATCCGATATCCCGGGTGCCCGGGACACGGCGATAGACGAAGCGTGCAACTGTCCCTCCGGCCGGCTCGTTCTCCGTGACCGAAAGACGGGTGAGACGATCGAGCCCGTTCTTGAAAGATCCGTTGTCGTGATCGAAAATCCGGCCAGAGAGGAGCACGGGCCGCTCTGGATTCGTGGCGGGATCCCTGTCGAGTCTGCCGACGGGAGAACCTACACGGTCAGGAACCGGGTTACGCTATGCCGGTGCGGGCGATCGCTCAATAAGCCGTTCTGCGATGGGAGCCATATTGAAGATTGAGATCCGGAACGTGGCTGTGAAGCATCACCGAAAAGCGGATCCCCTCGATCCCCTCAGATCGATACCCCGACCATCAACATCGAAAACAGCACCAGATCGTAGACCGTATGCGTGATCGCCGACGTCGTGGTATTTGAATACCTCCGGATATAAGCAAAGATTATCCCCGCAAGAAAGACCGAGATGAGGCCGTCCCAGCTGTACTGGTACGCGTGGAGCGAGGCGAAGAGGAGCGCCGGGAGGATGATGCCGAACCGGGGCTGGAGCAGGCCGCGGATGCTCACCTCCTCGCCGAAACCCGCCGCGACTGACGCCATGACGATCCCGGGCAGGGTGAGCGTTCCGGCAAAGAGCCGGTTGACGGCCTCCATGTCGGTGACCGGGAGACCGAGCCACCCCACAAGCGCGGCGAGCATCGGGTCGATGAAGTGGAACGCGAGCACGAGCGCGAGAGCCGCGGCAACGGCAAAAGCAACCTCTTTCCCCGTCGGCCGGACGAGCCCAAGCCGTTTGAGGGTCTCGCGGGGCGTCCTCCGGACGAACGCCCCGGCGATGAAGAACGAGCCGATGAGGGTCCAGAAGAGGGTGTAGGCATTCAGCGTGACCGTATCCGCGAGCAGATCCCCGGACTCCAGAAGGAGATCGAGGAACTGCGGCGATAGGTAAGGCGGCATTCCCGTCACCAGGAGTGGTACGGGCGGGATGAGGGTCATGGCGAGAATGACCACGAGCGCGACCGTATGGAGGAGCGAGTCTGGATTGAACGGGAGGTACCGGGCGAGCCGGACCCTGAACCGGTGGGAGAACCCGACGAGGCTTGCAGAGGCGGCCGCAAGGACGCCGAAGAGGAGAAGGGCAATCTGTACGGCCAGGGTAAGGTCGACCGCCTCCGGGTCGGGTTCCCCGGACTCGAGCGCCTCCGCCGGCAGGATCGCTACGGCGCCGAACCCTGCCGTAGCGGCCGCAAGAGCGCCGATGAGGACGAAGAGCCAGAGGATGGCGGCCCATCGGAACGCAGGGTGGCGGTTCCTGGCAAGATGGACCAGCATTGCAAGGATGACAAAGAGCGCCACGTCAAGCGCAGAGGTGAGGAACGCCCCCGCCTCTCCTCCGATCTCCCCGAAGGCCGCGGCCAGCATAATGAGGCCGAAGAGGACGATCAGCAGTTCGGGAGCGTGGCGGCGGCAGAACTTCAGCGGCATGGTTTCCTCGATCCATTGGTCGGAGATACTATCTCTGTTGGCCTGGCGGCACGATGAACGTAACTCACCGCCATCGAAGCCTCCCGATGACGAGCCAGCCCAGAGCCCCCGTAACCGCGAGGACCGTCGCCTGCAGCAGGAATATTGTCGGCAGCGGCCACCTGCCGACGAGGACCGCTCCTGCAAACGGCCCGGCCGAGAGACCTGCAGAGAAGAAGGTGTTGTACATGCCGTAGGCTGCGCCCTGTGAACCCCGGCCCCGGTAGATGCCGGCGAGGATCGGCATCGTCGGCACCAGGGCACAGCTCAGCGCGACCCCCAGCGCAAAGATTGCGGCGGCGGTGAGCAGGAGGGTCTCTGCCTGCATGGCGGCGACGATCGCGGCCCCCGAAAGGAGGAGCCCGCCGCCGATGAGGTAGCGGCTGCCTCCGTACCGGTCGTAGATCCTTCCTGCAACAGGCTGGGCGAGGATGGCCGCAACCGCCAGCACCGCGAAGACGAAGCCGATCGCCGCCGGAGACGCCGAGAAGGCGGCGTGCAGGTAGACCGGGAGGTAGGGGTCGACGACACCGTAGGTCCCGGAGACCGCGACGATCGCGGCCGCACAGGCGGCGAGCGGGAGAAGAGCACCCCGGGGCAGCATCGGGGACCGGACCGGACTGCCTTCCTGCCTGCAGGTGCGGATCGGGACGGCGAGGACCGCGAGGCCGACGAACGCCGCCATTATCGCCGGGATGAAGAATGTCGCCATAAATCCCGCGTACTCAAAGAGCAGCCCCCCGAAGACCGGGCCGAAGACTGTCCCGAGCCCGACCGCCGAGAGTGCTATTCCCATCTTCTCCCCGAGCCGGGTGGGGTCGCAGGTATCAGCGAGGAGCGCAAGCCCTGCGGACCAGGTGGCCGCGGCAGACACCCCCTGGATGGTCCGGGCCAGAACCAGGTGCGCGACCGTTGTCGAGAACCCGAACAGGGCCGTGGCGAGGGCGAGGAGGAGCATCCCGACGACGATGAGGGGGCGGCGACCCATCCGATCGGAGAGGAGGCCCATCGGGATGGAGAAGAGGAGGAGCATGCCTGCGTAGATCCCGAAGACTACCCCGATGACCTGTTGGTCCACTCCGAGCCGGGGAGCGTACTGCGGGAAGACCGGAATGAGGAGGCCGTAGATTGTCATATCCATGAAGATGACGAGCACCACCAGTACGAGGATTGCATCCGGCGATGCGGCAATGCGGTCGGGGAGGGTGCTGAGACGGTATGGCATCCCGGTTGTCATGGCGATCTATCCTCTCCCCGCAGGTTGGTGCCGCCGGCATATATCGATACCAGAAGACGGGTTTTGCCGGGACTGCCTCACCAGAATCCCCGGTAGTACGCGAGCTCGCGGGCATAGGGGCGGAACGCTTCGACGAGCGCCGCCGCTTCGTCGTCTGGCAGCGGACCGCTCCGCCCGGCGGTGGCAAGTGCCTGCACCTCTGCAGGCGTCGAACAGCCGACGATCGCGACAGAGATATCCTGGGCGAGGGCGTACCGGACGAGGAGCTCCGGTGTCACTGCATCAGGGACGAGGTAGTTCGACCCGCCGAGCACCTTCATTCCGATGACCGCCACCCCCTGCTCCCTCGCAGTCGTAAGTACCGTATCCATGAACCCCCCGAGCGCCTCCTCTACCGGGTTGACGGGGATCATTACAGCGTCGACCGGCCAGGCCTCCACTGCATGCGCGAGGACGTCGGGATCGTGATGTCCCGTCACCCCGATGTGCCGAACAATGCCGGACTCCCGCGCCTCAATAAACGCCTCGAGAGCGCCGTCCGGCCCCTCGATCTCCCGGATCTCGGGGAAACTCCGGACATCGTGGATCTGCCAGAGGTCAAGGGTCTCGATACCCATCCTCTGGAGCGTCTCCGTAAGATCCGTCTCGGCGGCCGCGTGAAGCCGGCTTGCCGACTTGCTTGCCTGGAATACCGGCGCCCGAAGGTCGGGGCGGCTCCGCCAGACCTCGCCATAGTACTCCTCGCTCCCCGCATAAGCCTTCGCCGAGTCGAAGTAGGTGATTCCCGCCTCGAGCGCTTCAGTGATGACGGCGTTTGCCTCCGTGTGCCGCCCGTATGTCCTGAGGATTCCCTCTCCCCCGAGCCCCACCTGGGTGACCTCGCGCCTGGTCTTCCCGAACCTGCGCTTCGTGAGCCCCGTCATGGGCCTCACTATCCGGGCTCGCGTATAAATATCTTCAGCACGGAACGGGGGAAACCGTTATGAGCCGTGGCTCCACATCGGGGCCGGAGGTATGCATCTGCCGACGATTACGTGATTCAACATCCCGGCCACTGAGGCCGGGCGTGCGCGGGCGTTCTACGAGAAGGTCTTTACCTGGAGGATTGAGCCTTTCTCGGGGATAGAGAGTGCCTTCGAGATAGCGACAGGAGGAATAGGCGGCGAGATCTTCCCGCGGGCCTACCCCGGGGAGCCGGTAACGGTCTTCGTCGGCGTCCCCTCCGTCGAGGAATACGCAGCCAGGATCGCGGAGGCCGGCGGCAGGGTTGTGGTCCCGAAGACAGCGGTGCCCGGGCGGGGCTACTTCGCCATCTTTGAGGATATCGAGCAGAACCGGCTCGGGCTCTGGAAGGACGACCCCACGGCCGGCTGACCGGGCATCGGCTGGTTGCAGGGCGGCGAACCCCTGTCCGGCACCTCTTTATCCGGAACACCCTGCGCTGCTCGGGGACGCGATCGCCACCCCGCTCCGCCGTCGACCACGGCGCGATCCGGACGGTCCGCCGGCGCTCTCCTATCTCGAAGGATAACTCTCTATGCTGCCGGATGAACCCTGCAAGACAGATTATAGCCTGACGGACCCATACGGCAGTCCCTCTACCGGGATGAACGGGCATAACACTGCTGCCGAGGTTTTAAACCCTGAACTTGCGTTTTTTGGTCGGGGGTAAAGTTTATTTACGCCAAGAAGCATCGTCCACCACATGAAGAGCATGTTTGGTATCCTTGCCCTCATGGTGATCGCGAGCATCATGATTGCAGGATGTGTGCAACCAGCGGGCAACGAGACGGTGACCCCAGGGACAACACCGGGACTCACCGAGACCCCGATGGAAACTGAAACCCCGATGGCGACGGTGACGACACCGATGGAGACCGGGACACCGATGACAACGGCAACAACGCCGATGGAGACAGAAACTCCGGTGGGAACCACGACAACTGCGGCAGGAACTACGACAACCCCCACAGAGACCATGACAACCGCGGCGGGGACCGAGACACCGACGGCGACGGGAACGACTTCCGCCGCTAATGTGACGGAGACCCCGCCGGGACCGCCGGCGGCAGCCGTCGCCGACGAGATCATCTCCATCACCGACGGCGGCTTCGTGCCGAACACGATCACTGTTCCATCCGGCACCACGGTGGGATGGACCAATGACGCCTCGTCGAACCAGACCGTAACGGGGACCGGAAACACGTCATTCTTCAGCTCCGACCTGCTCCAGCCGGGCGAATCGTACAGCTACCCCTTCACCGCCACGGGCAACTTCACCTACCGGTCACAGACGTCCGGATTTACCGGGACGGTAATCGTCACCGCTAACATGACCACCTGATCCTCTCTTTTTGCCGGCGGCCGCAAGAGGGCTCGCGACACCTCCTCTTACGACCGCCGGTATGCCCCGGCGGCGCGTACCAGTGTTTCGGCGAACCCTTCCGGGAAGTAAGCATGAGTGTACTGCCCGACCGCATTATGCGCGGTAAGCCCGTCCCGGCCGCCGTCGATCCCCCGGCCCCGGAGGAGCTCCAGGGCAAACCGTGCATCGGGAGCGCAGTCGAGGTGCGAATAATGGAACTCGTGGCCCCGGAAGGCTGACCCCGGAGCAAGGACCGGTGCAGCGCCGACAACCCGGGCCTCCACGTAGCCGAGGGCCTGGATACGCCCCGTCATCTCCGTCGCCGCAGGAAGGGCGCCGACCATCGGGTAGTCGCCCTCACCGGTTGCGAGCCGCTCGGTGAGGTAGACGAGCCCTCCGCACTCTGCGTAGACCGGCATGCCGGCGTCGACCGCCCGACGCACGTCCTCCCGGCACCGGGATGAGGAGAGCGCCTCCGCGTGGAGTTCCGGGTAGCCGCCCCCGAGATAGAGAGCATCCACACCCGGGAGCCGGTCGGCCATCGGCGAGAAGAAGACCAACTCCGCCCCGGCCCCCGCGAGGTGGTCGAGGTTGTCGGCGTAGTAGAAGCAGAACGCGGCATCGTTCGCGACGCCGATCCGCACTCCGGCCCCCGGCCGGGCCATGGCCTCCGCCGGTGGCGGGAGGGGCGGGGCCGAGCGGGCAAGGTCGATGATGCCGTCGATGTCGCACGCCTCCTCCGCCACTGCCCCGAATCCGGCCATTGCTCCGGTTTCGGCCGCCATCGCGAGCCCGAGATGCCGGCTTTCGACCGCAAGATCCTCTCGCCGCGGAATTCCCCCGTAGATCGGGAGGCTCTCCGTCTCCTTGATCATGGCAAGGTGGCGGGAGCTCCCGATCCGGTTGAAGATAGCCCCGGCAACCCGGACGTCCGGGTCGAACCCCGCGTAGCCCCGGACCATGGCGTGGACGCTCCGTGACGCGCCCCCTGCGTCCACCACGAGAAGTACTGGAGCGTCAAGGATCTTTGCGACGTGCGCCGTACTCGCGACATCGGTCCCTTCGAGACCGTCGTAGAGCCCCATCACGCCCTCGACGACCGCGATGTCGGCTCCGGCACAGGCCCGGACGAACGTCTCGCGCACCCCCGCCTCCCCCATCATGAACGGGTCGAGGTTGCGCGAGGTCCGGCCGCAGATGGCCGAATGGTGCGTGGGATCGATAAAATCCGGACCCACCTTGAAGGGCTGGACGGCGAGTCCCCGGGTGGCGAGCGCCGCCATCAGGCCGCTTGCAAGCGTGGTCTTGCCGCAGCCGCTGTGGGTTCCTGCGACGACAATCACTGGAATATGGCGCATAACGTTCCTGTAGTGTTGAATATCGCAGAAGATAAATATGACCGGGGATAACCAGAGTTACATCAAATTAATTTGCGTTACGACAAATCTATTTGCCATGTCGCCGGCACGACAATCTGAGGTTGATTATCATGCACATCATGGAAGGATTCTTACCAAGCCCCTGGTGGGAGATCTGGTTCCTCGTCTCCCTGCCCTTCATCATCATCGGACTGTACCAGCTCAACAAACTCGTACAAGAGAAACGGGATGCCCTGCCGCTCCTCGCGGTCGCAGGTGCCTTTGTCTTTGTCCTCTCCTCACTCAAACTCCCCTCATTCAACGGGAGTTGCTCCCATCCCACGGGGACCGGACTCGGGGGCATCCTCTTCGGCCCTTGCATCGCCGCCGTCCTCGGGCTGATCGTCCTGGTCTTCCAGGCTACCCTCCTCGCGCACGGTGGGATCACCACCCTCGGGGCGAACGTTTTCTCGATGGGGATCGCAGGACCCGCCGTCGCCTACCTCATCTATAAGGCTGGAACCCGGGCGGGCGCGAACACCTACGCGACGGTCTTTATCGCCGCAGCCCTTGCGGACCTTTCCACCTACGTCGTCACCTCGGTCCAGCTCGCGCTCGCGTTCCCCGGAACCACCGGGTTCTTCGGGGCGTTCTCGGCATTCGCGGCGATCTTCGCCGTCACCCAGGTTCCCCTCGCCATCATCGAGGGCGCGGTCATCATGCTCGTCTTCAAGTATATCGTCCAGCTCAAACCCGAGATCCTCACGCACCTGAACCTGCTCTCCGAGAGCACCGTCAACAAACTCCGGGAGGCCACAGCATGAAGTACGGCATGGAGATCACGGTCGCCGTGCTCATCATTGTCTTCGCAGTCGTCTTCCTCATCCAGGACGGCGCGATACAGGCCACCCTCGGCGACGGGGAGGAGGCCTGGGGCGGGGCCGACGGCGAAGCCGCCGGAATTATCGAAGCCTCCGGCTACGAGCCCTGGGCCGAGCCCTTCTGGACACCCCCGAGCGGTGAGATCGAGTCGCTCCTCTTCGCCCTGCAGGCCGCCATCGGCGCCGTGATCATCGGTTACGTCTTCGGCTACTGGAAGGGCAGCAGGAAGGCCGCCTGAATTTCTGGCAATCCTGCAAACAGATAGGGGGAGATGCAATGTACGAGGTGCTTGAAGACTTTGCCCAGACCAACAACCTCCGGGAGACAAGCCCGGGACTTAAACTCTTCATCGGGCTCTCAAGCATCCTGCTCTCGGTCTCATCGCCGGGTCCCGTCGCGCCCCTGCTCGTCGCGGCCTCGATGAGCGGTGCCGTCCTCGCCCTCGCAAAGATCCCGGCACGGTTCTACGCGAAGCTCCTCCTCGTCCCGGTCTCGTTTGCAACGATGAGCATCATCGTGGTCCTCTTCATCACCGGCGGCGGGGCGATGCTCCTCAAAGTTCCCGATCTGCCCCTCGCAATCACGGCGGACGGCGCGAACCTCGCCCTCCTCCTCCTTGCGCGGGTCTTCGGGGGCATGTGCTCGCTCTACTTCATCACGCTCACGACGCCGATGACCGAAGTCTTCGACATCCTTCGGAGGAACCGGGCGCCCCCCGTCCTCGTCGATCTCGCCATGCTCACCTACCGGTTCATCTTCATCCTCATCGAGGAAGCGGGCCAGATCTACCGCTCGCAGGTGATGCGGCTCGGTTACAGGAGGTTCAGGGAGTCAATCCGGTCGTTTTCGATGCTCGCTGGGGCGCTCTTCATCCGGACCTGGGAGAGCGGCGAAGCCCTGGTTCTCGCGATGGACGCACGCTGCTACGACGGCAGGCTCGGCATCCCGAGCGATTCCCGGCCGGTCTCCACCCTCGCGCTTGCAACGACCCTACTCTATCTTTCGACCGTCTTCGGCGTCTCGATCTTTACTGGAGGTCCGGTACTCGTATGACGACACCGCTGCTTGAGGTCGACAACGTCACCTACGCCTACCCGAACAGTCCCGCCGCCCTTGCCGGTGTGAGTGCCCGGATAAAGGCCGGTTCGAAGACCGCCCTCGTCGGCCCGAACGGTGCCGGGAAGTCGACGCTTCTTCTGATGCTCAACGGCATACTCCGGCCGACCTCAGGTGAGGTCCGTTTCAGCGGCCGGCCGCTCGCCTACGACAGCAGGAGCCTCAGGGAACTCCGGCGCCGGATCGGGTTCGTCTTTCAGAACCCCGACGTCCAGATCATCGCTCCGACCGTTGAAGCGGACGTGGCCTTTGGGCCGGTGAACCTCGGCCTTCCTCCCGACGCTGTCCGGCGGGCGGTCGGGGATGCGCTCGGCTACGTCGGGCTCCGGGGCTACGAAAAGCGGCCGCCCCACCACCTCTCCGGCGGCGAGAAGAAACGGGTCGCCATTGCCGGCATCCTCGCGATGGAGCCGGCGGTCCTTGTCTTCGACGAGCCGACGAACACCCTCGACCCCGCAAGCTCGGAGGAGGTGATGGAACTCCTCGACGAACTCGCCTCCGGCGGCCGGACGGTGCTTGTATCCACGCACGACGTCGAACTCGCCTACCGCTGGGCCGACTCGGTCATCCTGATGGAACGGGGACGGGTGCTCGCCCGGGGGCCGCCGGAAGAGGTCTTCTCGGACCACGCCCTCCTCGCGGCCGCCCGGCTGAAACCCCCCGCCCTCCTTGACCTCTACAACGAGCTCGATCTCAGGGGCGTCATCGACCGGGGCGCGCCCCCAAAGAGCGTGCTCGAGTTCATCGACCGGATCGAGCAGCAGATGCACGGCCACGCTCCGGCCCGGGGCGGGGCCGGGACGATCTACCTCTGCAACGCCGACCAGACCGGCGGCGGCGTAATCCGGCGGCTCATCGAGCAGGGAACGGTCGAGCACATCGGGGCGATGGGCACCCGCGCGAAGGAGTTCGCCAACCGGGAGCAGATCCTCCTCGACTACACCTACGGCGTCATCGATAAGTGCATCTTAAAAGCACTTATCGGGGAGAACTCGCTCATCATCACCACCGGGGGCATGGTCGAGCATGTCCGCCGCCGTATAGGGGAATACAGTGCCGAGAGCGGGCAGGCGCTCGCGGTGATCCCCATGCAGGAACAGGTGAGCCCCGGACCCGGCCGGGAGAGCGTCCCGGAGTGACGGGGGTCAAAATACCCTCCCTATCAACGCTCAGGCACTGCATATCCGTTTTCCCGGAGGCTCCGGAACCGCCGGGCGAAGGTTAATCCGGTGCCGGTACCCGATGGGTACCTCATGATGCTCGAACAGGTGCTGCAGCAGATATCGGAGCAGGTGAAACGGAGGCGAATGAACCTGCCCGATCACAAAACAAAGATCGTCTGTACCATCGGGCCCGCGTCACGCTCCCGGGAGGTGCTCGCCCGGATGATCCAGGCAGGCATGAACGTCGCCAGGCTTAATCTCTCCCACGGATCATTCGACGAGCACCGCGAGAACATCCGAAACATCCGTGCCGCCGCGGAGGATGCGGATCTCCCGGTCACGATCCTGCTCGACCTCCCGGGACCGAAGATCCGGGTCGGCAACCTTGCAGAAGAGCCCATGATGCTTCATAAGGGCGAGACCGTCACCCTCGTCTCCGCCCCGGCGTCTGACGATCCCGCTCTGATTCCCGTCGACTTTGAGCAGTTCCCACAGCTGGTCTCGCCGGGGAGCACCATCTACCTCAGCGACGGGTTCCTCCAGATCCGGGTCGATGAGGTTGCCGAGAGCGCTGTTCGGGCGACGGTGGTCGTCGGCGGCCCCCTCCTCTCGCGCAAGGGGATGAGTCTCGTCGGCGGCGAGGGGATCCTCGCGGTCACTGCCCTGACAGACCGGGACCTCGAATGCATCGAGTTCGGGCTCGCCGAAGGGCTCGACACCTTCAGTATATCCTTCATCCAGCGGGGGGAGGATGTCAGAAAGGCCCGGGAGTATGCCGCACGATCCGGGAAGTCCATCCGGGTGATCGCGAAGATCGAGCGGCAGGAGGCGCTTGCAAACCTTGACGAGATCCTCCGGGAGGCCGACGGGGTCATGATCGCCCGGGGCGACCTCGGGGTCCAGACCCCCATCGAGGACGTTCCCGCGGTGCAGAAGCGGATCATCCAGAAGGCTAACATCCTCGGCCGGCCGGCGATCACCGCCACCCAGATGCTGATGTCGATGACCGACAACATCCGGCCGACCCGGGCGGAGGTGACCGACGTCGCGAACGCCATCCTCGACGGGACCGACGCCGTCATGCTCTCCGAGGAGACGTCCATCGGAAAGTACCCGGTCGAGACGGTCGCGATGATGGCTAAGATCGCCCGCTCGACCGAGGAGAAGCGCTCGCTCGTCGGGGCAGGATGCGGCCCGCTCGATTACTTCCGGCGCGGAAAGGGGCGGGAGGAGATCACCGTCAACGATGTGGTCTCGCTAAACGTCATCGAGGCGCTGGATGCGCTCGGCATCCGATACGTGCTGACGCCCACCCGTTCCGGGAGCACCGCGAGGAACATCTCCCGGTTCAAGCCCGAAGCGTGGATCCTTGCGTTCACTCGAAACCCGAGCACGTTCAAGTTCCTGGCGTTCTCCTACGGGGTCTGCCCGTTCCTGATCCGGAGCGAGAAGGAGTACTGGCACGGGGCGATCCTCGACTCGATCCGGGACTCGGGACTTATCGAGCCCGGCGAACGCGTGGTGCTGACCGAAGGAGTGTCCCCAGGACGGGAGGGAACTGACTCGCTCATCATCCTGACGGTTGATTGAGAGACAGGCTGCTTGCGGCACCCTCCGGGGATCCTCGGCTGCCTGTGGCACCCTCCGGAGATCCTCGGCTGCTTGCGGCACCCTCCGGAGATCCTCGGCTGCCTGTGGCACCCTCCGAGGATCCTACAGCCCTCCTCCCTTCGGGAGAATGCCCTCCGGAGATCCCTCCGGCAGGCTACGACTGCCTCCGGGACGACAAACCCTATCCCGGTGGAGTGCGAACACTCATCTATGGATGTGGTCGTTTCGGGAGAACCGGATGGCGTTCTGAAAGAGAAGACCGCACGACTCTCGGTTGCGTCGAACACGCTTCTGGTCGTGGCGAAACTTGCCGTTGGCATTTCCATCGGATCGGTCGGTATCATATCCGAGGCGATCCACTCCGCCATCGACCTCGTCGCCGCTGTCATCGCCTACTTCTCGGTCAGGCAGTCGGCCCGGCCTCCCGACGAGTGCCACACCTTCGGGCATGGGAAGTACGAGAGCATATCGGGACTCCTCGAAGCGGTCCTGATCCTCGCGGCGGCTCTCCTGATCATCAACGAGGCGGCGAGAAACCTCCTTGGTGGGGAAGGGACGCTGAACGTCGAGGGAATCGGGCTCGGCATCGTCGTCATGCTGCTCTCGGCCGGAATAAACCTCTACGTCTCCTCCCGGCTGATGGCGGTGGCGAAGAAGACCGAATCAATCGCGCTCGAGAGCGACGCCTGGCACCTCCGAACGGACGTCTACACCTCCGCCGGGGTCGTGGCAGGGCTTGTCCTGATCCGGCTGACCGGTCTGGTGATCCTTGACGCCGTCATCGCGCTCGCGGTCGCTGCCATCATCCTCCGGGCGGCATTCGACCTTATCCGGCGCTCGTTCGAGGATCTCGTCGACCGGAGCCTTCCCACCGATGAGGAGGCACGGATACGGGAGATCATCAGCGGGCACTGCACGGACGCCATCAGTTTTCACCGGCTCCGGACCCGCCGGTCGGGACCGAACCGGTTCGTGGACCTTCACCTGGTCATCCCGAGGACCGCAACCCTTGAAGAGGCGTACGGCATCGTGAAACAGGTGGAAAATGACGTCCGGCGGGAGTTTCCCCGGATGAGCGTCACGATCCGGGTCCAGCCCTGCACCGGCGAGGATTGTGCCGCCTGTGGGGTCTTCACCACCTGCCCGGAGTGCGACCGGCTTGCGCTCTGCGGGTGGTTAGAAGAAAGAGAATAAAAAGTTGGGGAGTTCTACCGCCAGGAAAAGAGGCCCCGGACCTGCATCTCCTCGCTTGCAAGGGTTCTCAGCCGGTCCTGCTCCTGCTCGATCGTCCGGACCTGCTCCTGGAGCATCGTCCGGGTCTCGTTGTCGCAGGTGCAGTTCCCGATCAGGCGCCTGAGTTCCGTAGCCCGCTCCCGGTTCCGTTGCGCCTCCCCCTCGATCAACCGGGCGGCATCGGTGTCGCCCCCGAAGAGGAACCGTGTGAACCCGTGCCGGGCCCGAATCCGCTCCTCGGCCTCGAACGTCTTCTGGGCCGAGTTACTAAACTCCCGGGCGATGACGGAGATGTTCTCTCCCATGCCTCCCATGCCGCCGGTCCGGTTCTCAGCGTAACGGTCCGGGGAGCGGTAGACCTCCTGGGGTGTCTCGAACCGGAGCCTGTACCGGCCGCCGGAGGTCTCGTTCTCCCCCATCCTCATCCACTCCCGGTCAGGTATGTTCTCTCCCACATGAGGGGTCGCATTCTCCTCCGCCCTCAACCGCTGCTCTCCCCCCGGGCTGCCGTGGTCCCCGGAAGCGGCGGCCGCCAGCCCCGGGAGGAGGAGGAATACGATCAGGGTTGCTGCGATGATACGTTTCACCGGTCTTCACCTCGGGTGAGAGCGTTCGGGGCGGACCTTTATACAATAATCGAACCGGGCGGTTCAACGCCCTCATAGCAGCAGCACAAGAACGAGGCAGGCCACGACGGGAATAACGAGGTTGTCGTCCACGGGGCTCACCAGTTCGGCGAGGGCCGTGACCGCGGCCGTCGTGAGGGCGATCGCGGGCGGGACGAGAAGACAGAGAACGATCGCCGTCACCCCGATCCCGGCGAGCGTGCCTTCAAGGGATTTGTGGTTATAGATCCGGGTCCTGCCGAACCTGACGCCGACGAGGGTAGTGACGCTGTCGAGAAGCGCGAGCACCACGAGCCCCATGAAGGCGACCTCTTTAGCGAAGAAGATCAGACAGAAGAGGGCTCCGAGCGCGAAGAAGAGCGCCCCTTTTCCCGGGGCGGCATCCCGCCGCTCAAGGCCCGCGATGATCGGCGAGACGGCCGGGATGGTGTAGCCCCGGGAGATGGCGTCGGAGAGGATGAATCCCACGAAGAGAGCGAGCATGAGGACGGAGAGGGCGATATCCCGGTCAACAAGGAGGACAAAGCCCGCAATCCCGAGACCGAAGATGAGGTGGACGACCTGCCGGAGCGACTCGTTCATCGCACTTGAGGTTGGCGCCGAACCGGTTAAACCCTCTGCAGGCGAAGGTAAATCACGCCGATTAAGTATCTTCAGAGCGCACGCATCCCGCAGGGACTGATAGATGGAATCATTCACTCATACCGGAGAAAGCACCGCCGAAAGTAGAAATATGGACGCTGTCGCACGATTTTATGTCAAGTGCGTGCTCTGGCTCGGGGTGCACGATCCGAACTCCGTTGAGGCGTACTTCGGTCCGGCGACGGTGCGGCAGGAGGCGCTCATGGTCACGGTCCCGCCGGACCGTGTTGCCGGGTACGCCGCCGACCTCCTCGCCACCCTGGACCGGATCGACCCCGACCAGCTGGAAGACGCCGGGCGCATGCGCCACGCTTACCTGCAGGGCATGATCCGAGCGCTCGAGGCCCGCGCCGGAGTCCTTGCGGGGAAGAGTCTCGCATTCGATGCCGGGGCGGAAGCCATCTTCGGGGTCGCGGCGCTGGAGGACGACCCGGCCTGGTACGAGGAGCTGCACGCGGCACTCGATGCCGGCCTCCCGGGGAGCGGCGACCTTGCCGGGCGTTACCGGGCGTTCATGAACTCGTTCGCCATCCCACCCGATCGGCTGGAACAGGTCTTTGCAGCCGCATTTGCCGAAAGTCGCCACCGGACCGCGGAACACCTGCCGCTCCCGTCGGGGGAGCGCCTCGATGTCAGGTATGTCACCGGGGAGGCATGCGAGGCCTGCAACCGCTACCTCGGGGATGGGACAAGCCTCGTCCGGGTGAGGGGCGACCTGCCGGTCACTATCGACCGGCCCCTCACCTATGCCTGCCGCGAGGGCTATCCCGGCCATCACACGATGCGGGCGATCCGGGAGGCGGGCCTCGTCCGTGCCCGGGGCTGGATCGAGCACTCGGTTGTCACGCTCGCATCGCCGCTCACGACGGTCGCCGAAGGAGCCGCCCGGCTTGGGGAGGGGATGATCTTTGGTCTCCAGAGGGTGCGGTTCTGGGAGGAGACCCTCTTCCCGCTGGCCGGGTTCGACCCTTCGGATGCCGCTCCCGTCGACGCCGTCAGCACCGCGGCCATGGATCTGAACCTCACGGGGAATGCCCGGGTGGCCGGCGGGTTGATCGACGGTACGCTCTCGCGTGAGGGCGCATGCAGGATCCTCCAGGACATCCTGCTCCTCGATCCGGGGACCGCGGAGACCCACCTCCGATTCATCGAGGAGTTCAGGGCCTACCCGGTGGCTCTCGCGCAGGGCTACCGGCTCGTCCGCGGCTACGTCGGGAGCGGAACGGATCGGTGGGAACGTTTCGCCCACGTCCTTACCGAGCCGGTGCTGCCCGGCGACCTCACCGTGAACGGCAGTCACGGATGAACGTCCGGGCCTCTTCATCGGTGATCGCGTAGGTCGCCTGGGCATCGAGCGCGGCTACCCGGAGGATCACCGCGACGTCGTCCAGGCGTCGCTTGTGGTCACCGCGGACGTGCTTTCTCACCTCGCGCAGGGTCTCGAGCGCTGTCGCGACGTTTGCAATCGTACATAGTGCGCTCTCCCGGGTGCCGGCATCGACGACGGGGAGGTTGCGGGGCGGTCGGGTAACAGGAACGGGAACCATTGCATCCTATCCTTGCGCTTCATGAACTTGAACCTGCTGGAACCTCTGCAGATAACGTATTAACCCCAAAAATCCAACCTGAATTGAGCATCTCCCCACCGGAGATCGACCCATGAGCGCGGACAACACGACCCACATACCCAGGCCGGAGGGCTGGAAGGCTCTCCTCGAAAACCCCTACCTTGCCGGCCCCATAAAATTCATCCTCCCCCTTGCCATCATCCCGGCCGTCTTTATTGTGCTCTATCTGATCGAGCCCTACCAGCAGTTCCTCGTCATCTCCGGGCTGCTCATCGCCTACTTCGTCCCCCCGGCCGGGAAGGAGACGATCATCCCCATCGCGATCGTGATGGGCTACCCCTGGTGGCTCATCACCCTCGCAATCTTTCTCCTCGACGTGGCCGTCTCCCTCTTCGTCGTCTGGAACTTCGATCTGGCGCTGAAGATCCCCCTCGTCGGCCGACTGCTCGAGAGCGGGATGACGATTGCCCGGAACTACACCGAGCGCCAGCCCTGGCTCCGACGGTTTTCGACAATCGGGCTCGCCCTCTTCATATTCTTCCCACTCCAGGGGACCGGGGCGATGAACGGATCGATTCTCGGCCGGCTGCTGGGGCTGGAGAAGAGCCGGGTCTTTGCCTGCGTTTGCGCCGGGTCGCTCGCCTCCACCCTCATCATCGCCCTCGGGGCCGACGTGCTCCTGGACGTCTACCGGCAGGACCCGGTTCTCGGGATCGGCCTCCTGGCTGCGATCGTCATCGCCGTTCTGGCCGCCGTCGTGGGATGGCGGATGCATAAGGGGCGGCTCCGGGAACGGACGCCCCGGTGACGACACAAAGCAATTTCGCAGGCCTTAAATTTCCCGCCTTCTTCTTTTTATCAAGGAATTTTGATGAGTTCTCAATTGTATCCGTGGCTCGCCGCTGCTCTGGTGATCCTGGTCGCCGCCGGCGCAGGTTGCGTGGCATCGGACCGGTCAGCGACCACCCCCGTAACTGACGGAGATGCTGCGGCGCTCCTCATCCGCCTGCAATCCGATATCACTGTAGCGCTCGAGGCGCTGGACGACCGCCTGGCGTACGCCGCGTTCGAACTCGGGAAGACCGATCTCTCCGACGCCGCCGCCCGCGGCATCCTCGCGAACCTCTCCGCCACCGACCCGTCGATCGTCGACTGCACGGTCAGTGACGAAGACGGCACGATCCTCGCCGCCGAACCGGCAGCTTATCACGATGTCGAGGGTGCCGCCGTTGGTGGCCAGGCCCACGTCCGGCACACCCTCGCGACGAAGCGGCCGAGCATGAGCACGGTGATCACGGTCGCGGAAGACCTTCCGGCGACGGTCATCGCGGTACCCGTCTTCACGAACGAGAGCCGGTTCACCGGGTTTGCCTCCATCGTCTTCCGGCCGGAGGTCATGATCGCCGGCATCGCAGGTCCGGCGGCGAACGCCTCCTCTTACCAGGTGATGGTCGTCCAGCCGGACGGCCGGGTGATCTACGACACCGACCCAACCCAGATCGGGAAGATGACGTTTGAGGATCCGCTCTACGCGGACTACCCGGGCCTGCTCGACGTGGCCCGGCGGGTCGCCGAGGGGCGCTACGGCACAGCGACCTACGAGTTTGTTGCCGACGGGCAGACGGTGCAGAAAGAGATCACCTGGACGACAGCCGGGCTCCACGGGACAGAGTGGAGGGTGGCGGTGATCCGGGCGGTTGAGTAGAAGATATAGGCATCTCATGCCCTCACTTTTCTGACAGCCCCTAACCCCTATGGGTTCGGCCGTTACCGGGGGAAACAAAGGCGGTGAATCTTATCGGGTCTTCTGATGAGCTGCGACGGCCCGCACCCCGTCACCCGACCTTCAGCACCACCAGAGTGATATCATCGAACTGCGGCTGGCTGCCGGCGTGGGCGGTGACGTCCTCCACGATCGCGTCGATGACCTCCCGCGCCCCGCGGTCCAGCAGTCCCGAGATGAGTGCTGTAAGCCGCTCCATGCCGTACTCCTCGTCATGCTCGTTCGTGGCCTCGGTCACTCCGTCGGTGTAGAAGACCACCGTATCGCCGGGGTTCAACCGGAGTTCCACGAGTTCCAGCTCGATGTCATCAAAGATCCCGAGTGCGATCCCCTTGCCCTTGAGGAGTTCCGCCGCGCTCGATCCCTCCCTGAAGAGGAGAGGAGGGTTGTGCCCCGCGTTCACGTAGGAGAACGTTCCCTTCCGGGTATCGAGGATGCCGTAGAAGAGCGTGACAAACATGCAGGTCTTTGAATCCATGCAGATGTAGCGGTTCGCCTCAAGGATCGACCCGGCGGGGTCCAGGCTCTGCGAGGCGCTCGCCCGGACGAGGGTGCGGGAGAGCGCCATGAACAGGGCGGCAGGAACGCCCTTCCCCGATACGTCGGCAATCTCGATGCCCCAGCAGCCTTCCCCGACAGGGATGTAGTCGAAGAAGTCCCCGCCCACCTCGCGGGCGGGGAGGTTGAAGCCCGCGAGGTCGAACCCGGGGAGCACCGGCGCCGACTCGGGCAGGATGCTCTGCTGAATCTCCTTTGCGATCTCGAGTTCCTTCGCGATCCGCTCTTTCTCTGCGGTCGTCCGCCGGAGGTTCTCGATATGATCCCGAAGCTCCGTTGCCATCCGGTTGAAGGAGCGGGCGAGGTCCTCGAACTCGTCCCCGGTCTCCACGTTCACCTTGAACCCGAGATCTCCCCGGCCTATGGCCTCCGAGCCCTTCTGCAACTCCGCAATGGGATGGGTGATGTGACGGGTGACGGCGAGGGTCAGGAGGGCGACGACGAGGAGCAGTGCCAGGAACGCCCCGGTAAAGACGGTCTTCATCTCATCCTGCTGGGCACTGATGTGCGTCCCAGTGTCTTCCGATGCCTGGAGGATACTCTCCCGGGTTGTCCTGATCGGCGCGAGCACCTCGTCGACGGGCATCACCACCCCGACGCTCCAGTTCACGCTCCGGATGGGGGCATACGCGACGAACCGCTCGCCGTCCTCGAACCCGATCCGGGCGACCCCGGTCTCCCCGGCGGTCATCTTCCCGGCGACCGCGACCAGGTCGGGGTTCTCGCTCGCGAGGAGGTTCTCGGCGACGAACGACTCGTCCCACCGCATATCCCCCGAGGTGAGGCCGGGCCGGCTGACGACGTTCCCGTGCTGGTCGATCAGCATGGCGTAGCCCCGGTCGCCCACCTGGGTGCCAATGATCTGCTGGTTGATCGTCTCGATGGTGACGTCCGCACCGACCACCCAGAGCCAGCCTCTTTCGGGGTCGTGAACCGGCCGCGAACAGGTTACCATCAGGCCGTTCCCGAGGAGGTCGACGTACGGCTCGGACCAGACTGTTTCTCCCGTCCCGGCCGCCTGCGAAAACCAGCTCCTGAGCCGGGGATCGAAACCGGTGTCGAGGCCGGTCGTCCAGGGGTAGATCGCCGCCATCCCGGAAGCGGTCCCGACATAGATGCTCGCCAGGTGCCGGTTCGTCGCACAGACAGGGATGAAGATGTCGTTCATCATACCTGCAGCGTTCCGCTCCTCTTCAAGAAGACTGCCGTCGACTCCAGGTGCGAGGAAGAGGACAGATGTTGCACGCCGGTCGTCCGGCTCCTCGTCCTGTAGGTAGAAGTGCCGCGGCCGGACCATGGACGGGCTCTCCATGACGGTTGTAGCGTAGCGTGCCATGACCTCGAGATCCCCGCTCACCTCTTCGAAGGCCGTGTTGCTGATGTAGGCCTGATCCTGCGCAAGCCGCAGAAGCGACTCCTCGGCGTTGCGCTCAAGCGCGGCGGTGCTGTCATTCATCGCGCGGTTCCCGAGATCGGCGCTCCGCTCAAGCGCGTACCGGCTGACGTCATCCACCTGCACGAAGGCAAGGTAACCGGCAAAGAGAAGGGCTGCCGTCGAGAGAGTCAGGAATACCAGAAGGATCTTGGTTCGAACCGAGAATCTCATCCGGCGGCGCTCCTGCTCACTCTCGCTCATCAGTATGATTATTTGCAGGATGGGGATAATATGCGTTCTGGATTGAGTGCATTCTCTCCGTGACTTCTGCTGCAACATATCCGCCCCGCCTTCTCGCTGCAAAAGAAAAGGCGTGCGGGATTACGCGCATGTATTCGATCAGGAGCGGCGGTAAAGCAGAAGCGCAGCGCCCTGTACTACTGCTGAGAGAGCGGCCGCCGTGCAGAGTCCTGGAGTTGCCTCTGGGTGACCGGGGTGCTTTGAAAGTGTTGTTCGGGAATGGCGGCAGCACAGCCGCCGCCTCAGGTATGAGCGTGGTGACCGCAGGGGTCGCGATATTCCCGGGGGTAGCGGTTGTTGCAGGAACAAACAACTACCCCGCCCGGAGGATGGGGTAGTTGACCCGGACCTATAACTAACCCCTTCACGCTCCTGTTCCTCCCCCCTGCACACCGTCCATTTTCCGGAGCAGGAAGGAGAACGCTGCTCCCTCATCCGAATGGCCCGGAACCCGATCCTCGACCCAGATCCGGCCACCGTAGCGGTCGATGAGGATCTGCACGAGATATAGCCCGAGCCCCTCGCCCACGCCCCGCTGCTTCTTCTCGTAGCGGTGGAATATCTCCTCTTTCTGGTCGTCCGGGACGCCCCGGCCTGTATCTGCGACCGTCACCCGGACGAATACCCCCTCCTCTTCTGTCCGGACGGTTACGGCGACGCCGGGGCCGCCGTGTTTCGCCGCGTTACCGATCAGGTTCGTGAAGACCTCGCTGAGGAGGGTGTCGGCAAGGACTTGCCGCGGTGAGCCCTCGTAATAGACAGGGAGACCCGGGAAATGGTCGATCTCCGTCCTGATGACCGCATCAAGATCCGTCGGCCGGAGATCGGGCGGCCCGGCGTGAATCCGCCGGATCTTCGAGACGGTGCCGAGGATCTCGATGCTCTTTGCTATGCTGCGTTTCAGGTTCGCCGCATATCCAGCCGCCTCCCCTTCTATGGAGTCGACGAGCAGTTCGGCATAGAGGTTCGCGACGTTCTCGGTGTTCCCGATGTCGTGGGTCAGGATATCCAGGTAGAGGTTCGCCTCCCGATGGGCGGACTCGAGATCCCGGTGAACCCGGGCGAGCTCCTCCTCGGCCATCTTCCGCCCGGTGATGTCGCGGATGATGCCGCCCCGGTAGAGCGGCAGGCCCCCGGAATCACAGATTACCGTAAAGTGATCTTCGAGCCAGCGGTACTCGCCGGTTTTCGCCCTGAACCGGTATACGAGAAGCCCCCTGCCTGAGGCGGCAGCGGCGTTCAGTTCTGCTTCAACCGGCGGACGGTCGTCGGGATGGATACGATCCATGACCTCTTCAATGTTCATCACAGCCATCTCCTCCGGGGTAAAGCCGAGGATCTCCTCGATGACCGGGCTCATGTAGTCATAACGATCCGCCTGCAGGTTGCGCCGGTAGGCCGCATCGAGCGAGTTTTCGAGGACCGCCCGAAACCGCTCCTCGCTCTCCCGGAGAGCCTCCTCTGCCTGTTTGCGCTCAGAGTCGTCGTAGACGTAGCCCTGGGTCTCGAGCAGTTCGCCGTCTGCGCCGAACCGTCCGACCACGTTCTCTACGACGTGGATGCGGGTCCCGTCCCGGCGCTTCCGGGTCCGGCCCTCGTTCTCGATCTTTCCATCCCTCTTCAGGCGCGTAAGAAGCGTGTCCCGATCATAAGGATCTTCATAGAGATCCAGGATATTGGTGTCCAGTGCGTCTCCTATGGAACCAAACCCGAACATCCTGACGAACGCCGGGTTGCAAGCGAGTATCCGGCCATCCGCGGCGGTGAGGAAGTCCCCGGTGAGATCGTCCTCGAAGAGGCGCCGGTAACGTTCTTCACTCTCCTGCAGGGCATTCTTTACTGACTGCAGCGCGGCGTTTTCGCGCCGGAGCGCCTTGTTCTCAGCCAGGAGTCCTCCTATGCGTTCATCGACCGGCCGCTCTTCCGCTGCGAGGCTCTGCTGTCTCCCCGCTCCCGATCCGGTGCGGGGCGAACCCTCTGATTCTCCAGAATGTGCCGCCATCCGAACTCCCGGGGCTGGTTCGCTGTGAGTTATAGACCAGGATCTGCCTGAAATGTAATAATGCTACCTCCCGGCAGGCGGGGGTACGGGTTGAACCCGGCCGCACCAGGAAGAGGCGCCCGGCTCCATAGGCATGGGGGCGCGTCTCTGCGGGTCCGCACGAACCGCATCACAACGAGTATCTTATGGTCGTACCGCCAATGTGATATATACTACAGCCCAGAGGATTCTCAACCGCACCATGCCGTCGAGGAGAGTTATGAGGTTTGAGGAGATCAACGGCAACGTCTTCTACAACGGCGACTGCATCACGGGGGCAAGGGCGTACATCCCCGATGGTTCAGTCGATCTGATCATCACCGATCCCCCCTACGGTATCAACGGCGACCGGTTGCACCGCCACTACAACCGGGACGAAAGGTTCGTTGTCGGGGGTTACGTCGAGGTTCCCGCATCGGATTACGGAGAGTTCAGCCAGAGGTGGATCCGGGAGGCCGAACGGATAGTACGGCCGGGCGGGTCGATCTACATCATCTCGGGGTACACGAATCTCTACCATATACTCCACGCGTTGCGTAAGACACGTCTTCGCGAGGTAAACCATATCATCTGGCGCTACAACTTCGGTGTCTACACGAGCAGAAAGTACGTCTCCTCCCATTACCACATCCTCTTCTACGAAAAACCGGGCGGTGAGAGGACGTTCAACCTGGAGTCGCGCTACGGGGCCGGGGAGAAGGGGCCTGACAACGGCTCGCTGAACTACCGGGACCGTGAAGACGTCTGGTGTATCAACCGCGAGTACAAACCCGGGCAGGCAAAGAACAAGAACGAACTGCCCACAGAGTTGCTCGTAAAGATGATCCAGTACAGCAGCAACGAGGGCGACCTCGTCTGCGACATGTTCCTCGGCGGGTTTTCAACCGCCAGGGTCGCCATCGGCCTCAACCGCCGGATGACCGGGTTTGAGGTCTCAAGGGAGGTATTCGACCTGAAGACAGAAGAACTGCGGGATATCCAGGAGGGATACCTGCTCCCGACGCTGCGAACCCCGGGAACCGGGGAGCCGGTGAACCGGAGCAAACCCTGGACGGATTCCGATCGCACAACCCTGGTCGCCCGCTTTACCGGGCTCATTGCGTCCGGCGAGACCAAGAAGGATGCCATTGCGACGCTGGGAAGGGAACTCGGCCGGGGCAGGTGGGCTATCGAGAAGATGCTGAAGCAGCAGGGCATTCGAACCGGCGGCCGGCGGGGCGACGAGACCTGAGCCCGGGCCGTGTGAAACGAACAACGCTAATGCCCTTCAGAACATACCTCTCCGGTAACATTCACACCAGATAGAGACCTATGGCAACACCCACCGCACGACCGTTCCTTAAGTGGGCAGGCGGAAAAGCCCAGCTGCTCGATGCGTTCACCATAAGAGTCCCCCGAGAACTCACCGAGGGGACCCTTCCAGTCTTTGTCGAACCGTTCATGGGCGGCGGGGCGGTCTATTTTCATTTCAACAGCATCTTTGGGTTCAGGGAGTGCCACCTCTTCGACATCAACGAGGAACTTGTCCTCGCCTACAGTGTTGTCAAAAGCGACGTCTTCGACCTCATCAGGTATCTGCGCGAGGTTGAGAACGAGTTCCTCTCAAAAGACGAGCCCGGGCGCAGGGACTACTACTACGCCATGCGGGATGCGTTCAACCGCGAACGGGAGGAGATTGATTTCGGCCGTTATGGCGAGGAATGGGTCGAGCGGGCGGGACGGTTCATCTTCCTCAACAGGACGTGCTTCAACGGCCTCTACCGGGTTAACTCCCGGGGCGGGTTCAACGTTCCCTTCGGCAGCTACAAAAACCCGCGGATCCTGCACGAGGAGGTACTCCGGGCCGATTCCATTGCGCTCCGAAATACGACCATCCACCTCGGCGATTTCACGCAGGCAGAACCCTGTATATCCCAGGAGTCCTTCGTCTACTTCGACCCGCCCTACCGGCCCCTGAACCGGACGTCGTCGTTCACACAGTACTCGAAGAACAGGTTCTCCGATGAAGAACAGAGGCGTCTTGCGGCATTTTACGCACGATGCGACGCAAAAGGCGCAAGACTCATGCTGAGCAACTCCGACCCGAAGAACATAGACCCAGAGGACGGGTTCTTCGACGACCTCTACAGCGGGTACCGCATCGACCGGGTCCCGGCGAGGAGGGCGATCAACTGCGACGGGACGAAACGGGGAGATGTACGCGAGATCATCGTCACGAACTACCGCCCGGCATGATACCGGGAAACCGTCCCAAAACTATAAGCCCTCCCGGAGATATGCAAAGTCCATGGAATTCCGGGAGATCGATGACAACCTCTGGGAGATTGTCTGTAGACACCTCCCGCCCCAGAAGCCCCATATAGGGAGGCCCCGGCGGGATCCCCGGCACCTCTTCAACGGGGTTCTCTACGTGCTCACCACCGGGTGCGCCTGGAGCGATGTGCCGGCGAAGTACGGGACGAAATCGACGGTGCACCGCTATCACCTCGAGCTCTGCGAGCGGGGAGCATACCAGGCGATCTTCCTCGACCTCCTTCGGTCGGGCTACGAGTTCCGGAAGAAGGAGAGCGCCGCGGTGGATCTCACGGCTCCCGCGCCGCTCTCCTAAAACTCCCCCGCAACCACTACAAAGAGGGCGCCCCGGGGCACCGGGGGCTGTGCCGCCGTCCCGACGGCGATCCTTTCAGCCGGGTAGCCGAGATCCTCGCAGACGGCAAGCCGGGCTCCCGGCGGGAGGGCGGCCGCGAGCGCCCCGACGTTGAAGGCCGGGTCGGTGATGAGGAAGACAACCTTCCCACGCACGACCTCCTCCCGGGCATCGGCTATTGCCCGGTCATGATCCTTCCCGTGAGCGGAGACGACCGTAGCCTTCGCGAGCGTGATCTTCAGGCGGGCGAACGCAACCTGGAGGGAGGATATCCCGGGGACGACGTCGCCCGGGAGGTAGCCGAGCCCTGCAAGCATCGGATCGCCTGTCGAAAGGACGACCGCATGGTGCGGAAGGGAACGGAGGCTCCGGTAATCCGTGATCTCGTGCACCTCAGAGCCCGGCGGGATGGCGTCGCGAGCAAGCGCGATCGCCCGTGCAGAGCCGTAGATGAGCGAGGCGCCTGCAATGATCCTCGCTGCCTCCACGGTCAGCATTCCCGGGCCACAGCCCACGCCGACAATCTTCATGGCGACTCCCCGATGATCCGGCCGGAACGGTCGACGATCACGACCCGGACGCGGGGATAGCGGGCCCGGAACGCGCGAAACTCCCGGCGGACCGTCTCCCCCCAGAGCGGGGTCGCCGAGAGTTCCTCCACCGTCGCGCACCCCGTCCCTTCGAGGACGCCGGGGTTCATGAACTTCAAGATCAGGCCGGGGAGTCCGCAGATGACCGCGTCGCCGTCGGCCGCACGGAGCGCCTCCTCGAGTTTGCTCCCGACCAGGATCGCCTCGTACTCCGGGAGGAGGAGCCGCGAGTAGCGCAGGCCGAGCCTGCCGGTTGTCAGCACGACCCTTCCGTGAGCCCGGGCGATACGGTCGAGCACCCCCTCCGTCATATGGTCGTCCCAGGGCTCCACGAACCCGGTCGTCCCGAGGACCGATATCCCGCCGTGCACCCCGACCCGGGGATTCAGCGTCTTCTGCGCCACCTCCGCTCCCCGGGGGATTGTGAGGATGACCGTTACGCCAGCAAGATCCACCTCCTTCACTGCCTCATTGATCGAGTGCCGGATACAGGCGAGCGCCGGAGCGCTGATCGCCGGTGTCCCCATCCGGTGGCGAGGGGTATCGCGGGAGAAACTCCCGATGCCCTCGCCGGGGACGAACTGGACTCCGCCTGAGAGGGAGGGAGCCGCCATCGCGACGAACTCAAGCCCGCCCGTCACGTCCGAGGGGTAGTCCCCGGCGTCCTTCCAGCACGACGCCCGCCCCCGGTAGCCGTCCACCGGGAGCCGAACCGCGATGCCGCAGGGAAGGGTGACGTCCACCTCCTCTACGGTATCGAGGTAGAGGGAGAGAACCGCCGCCTTGCAGGCCGCAGCCGCCGTCGTCCCGGTCGAAAACCCCCGGCGGAGAACAGATCCGGACGCCGTCAGGACCGCAAGGCCTCGACGGACGTCTTCGAGATGGTCCGGGGAGCGGCAGGCCGCCACCCATGCCCCGGGGTACTCGAAGTCAGTAACCGGGTCCCGCATGACCTCCACGCTCGGCATGAATTGTGATAATCTCGTTCATAGCCGCCACCGCAACCGGTGTTCCTCCCCGGGTGCCGGCGTTCGATACCGACGGCACGTCGATGGTGCGCAGTTCCTCCTTCGACTCCGCGGCGTTCACGAACCCCACCGGGGTCCCGACGACCAGCATCGGGCGGACACCTTCCCGGATCATCTCGCAGACGACGAGGAGCGCCGAAGGGGCGTTCCCGATGACCACGACCGCGCCATCCAGACGGTCGCGCAGGGCAAGGAACCCTGCAGACGTCCGGGTAATCCCGCGCTCGCCGGCGATCTCCGCTCCGTAATCGAGGGCACAGAGAATCTCGCTTGCGTGCCCCCGTTTCAGGATGCCCGCCTGCACCATCCGGATATCGACGATGATCGGCGCCCGGCGGGCAAGCGCGGCAACCCCGGCCTCGACCGGGTTACCGGAAAACCGCATGAGATCGGCCATCACAAAATCGCCGACCGCGATCGAGCACCGCTGCCGGATCCGGTCTTCGAGGGTGGCGTTTCCCACACGGTCCCGGGCCAGGTTCCGGCTCGTGCTCGCGATCGCGTAGGCCTCCGGCGTGACCGCCGCGAGATCAGTATATGTATTTCCGGTGATATCCCCGGGGCGTGATGATTCCTCTCGCACCATGCTCATCCCTCCAGATCCTGGTCTCCTCTCCGCCGACAAAGACGATCGAGTGCATGTCAACAAAGGCAAAGTGGTCTATAAACTCCCCGAGCGTCGTGATCAACCGCTCCTCTCCCTCCCGGTAGGCGTTTCTGACCACCCCGACCGGCGTCGTGTCCGGGAGGTGGCGGCGGGCGATAGCGACCGCCGCATCAAGGTTGTGCGGCCTCCCCCTTGAACGGGGGTTATAGAGGACGACCGGCACCCGCATCCGGAACGCGAGGTCGAGCCTCCGCTCGATCTCCTCCCAGGGGGTCAGGAGGTCCGAGAGGCTCATCGTGGCGTAGTCGCCCGAGAGCGGCGAGCCGAGGAGCGCCGCTGCCGAGACCGCAGCCGTGATCCCGGGGATGACCGCGACCGCGACCGTCGAACCCGACCGCTCCGCCACCTCAAGCACGATGCTCGCCATCCCGTAGACTCCGGCGTCGCCGCCGCTCACCATCGCGACGATGCGATCGCGCGCGAGGTCGAGCGCCTTTGCCGCCCGGTCGACTTCTTTGCCCATACTGCTCCGGATGACTTCTTTCCCGGCAAGCATCGGCTCGACGAGGTCGAGGTAGAACCCGTTGCCGATGACGCAATCGGCCTCGCCGAGGGCCTTTAAGGCCCGGGGCGTCATCTGCAGCAGGTCGCCGGGACCGGTGCCGACGATGTACAGTCTTCCTCCGTTATCGCGCGATTGCAACGGTAACACTCCCGTACGTTTGTTTAGCAAGAACCAGTTCTTTTCGCTTCGAGATCGCGAGAGCCGCGGGCTCCGCGACCCCGGCGAGCCCGATCAGGGAGGCCCGCGAGGGCGACGGCGCCTCCTCCCCGTTCAGCGTTTCGTCGTCTAAGAAGACGAGGTTGCCGCCCAGTTCCGCGACGGCATCAATGAGCCCCATCTCCCCACGCTTTTTTGCGGTGGTCGCGTAGACGAGCACCTCTTCCGGGCTGATCCCGGCAAGCGCGAGCGCCTGCCGGACGGCCTCCGTCACCCCGGCCGCATCGACGCCCTTTCTGCACCCGACGCCGACGGCGTACTCGCCCTTCCGGACGAGGAGGGAGACGGCCGGGCCCGCGACGACGATACCGGGGCCGAAGACGGCGTAGAGGGGGACGTCGGCGTCCAGCATCGCGGCGTTCACCGCCCGGGTGGAGTCGCGGTTCACGACATCACAGCCCGACCGGGCGGCTATCCTCTCGACCGATTCGCGGCCGCGGGTCTCGGTCGCGGTCGTGATCACCGGCTCTATCCCGAGGGCGGCGAGTTCCCGGGCAAGGCCGTTTGCGCCGTGGTGCCCGCCGACGACCGGGACGGCATACCGCAGGTCCGGCCCGACCACCACCACCGCCGGGTCACGCCACTTGTCGGTGAGGAGGGGCGCGATCCTCCGGACGGCGATCCCGGCCGACATCAGGGCGACGATCCGGCCGTAGCCGGTGAAGGCCGCCCGGAAAGCATCCGGACCGTACGGGACGAGATCGGCGCCGAGAGCGTCCGCAATCCGGCGGGCATCGGGGAGGAACCGCTCGAGCGCGATCACAACAGTCCCGGTCATGAGTAGAGGACCGACCTCCCGAACCCGGATGTTGCCCCAACGACCGCCTTCCCGATGACGATCAGCGCCGTCCGCTCGATCCCGGCCGCCCGGGCCTTTACCGCGATGTCGGCCACCGTCCCTAAGACGACCTTCTGGTCGGGCCAGGAGGCGTGGTAGACGACCGCCGCCGGAGTATCGGGCGGACACTCCACCCGGGCAAGGACCTCCTCCATCCGCTCGGTCCCGAGGAAGACCACCATCGTCTGCCCGAGCCGGGAGAACTCGGGGATCAGATCGGCCTCAAGCGTCGCCCCCGCCGGGCGGGTGACGACCAGGCTCTCGGAGACGTCGCGGAGAGTGAACTGGGTCTTTAAGGCCGCAGCGGCTGCAAAGAGCGACGAGACTCCCGGGACGATCTCGGCCTCGATCCCGCGTCGCTCAAGTTCCGCCATCTGCTCGACGATCGCACCGTAGAGCGCCGGATCGCCGGAGTGGAGCCGGACGACGAGCCTCCCCGCCCGAACATGCTCGTCAACGGCATCAACGATCTCGGGGAGCGTCATCCCCCAGCTGTCGAGTTTCACGCCTGCGCCGGACTCCGCAACAAGCGCCGGGTTCACGAGCGAGCCCGCGTAGATGAGGACATCCGCCCGCCGGAGAAGATCCATCCCCCTGACGGTGATGAGATCGGGTGCCCCCGGCCCCGCGCCCACGATGTAGAACTTACGCATGGGACCGCCTCGCAAAAAGGATCGAGAAGTAGTCGCTCTCCTCGGGGAGGTCATCCCCCCGGTAGACCCGCTGCTCCGGCATGAACATCCGCTCGACGAGGACGAACTCCGAGTAGCCCTCCTCCGAGAGGGAGGCCGCGAGCGCCGCCGGCCGCCGGACCTTCATGAAGATCCGGGACTCCGGCCCGTTCCCGTCCGAGACAAAGAACCCGCCGGCCACCGGGACGTTTGCGACCGAGGCGAACGCGGTGATGGAACTGATTCCGGGCTCGGTTGCAAACGTTATCTCGGGATACCGCGTAGCAATCACCTCGCAGAGCCGTGAGAAGGTCGAGTAGAAGTTCGGGTCGCCGATGATCCCGAAGACCGCAAGACCGCTCCTGGCGTGTGGTGCAATCCGGTCGGCGTTCTCTTCCAGGCGCGTTCGGATGTAATCCTCGTCGTTCGTCATCGGGAAATTGAGGACAACGGCATCGGGGCGGTGGGGCCGCACCAGGTCGTAGGCGATATTTCCCGGGACGAAGACCGCCGATGCTTCACGGAGGAGCCGGACAGCCCGCAGGGTCAGGAGTTCCGGGTCGCCGGGCCCGAGCCCCACCCCTACGAGCATCCGGCACCCCCGACGATGATGTAGACGGGGTTGATGGGTTTAAACATCACCCCGCCGGCGATCCCGGCAGACCGGGAGACCTGCAGGTGGACAGCTTCCACGAAGATCCCGAGGCGCTGCATGCTCTCTATCGCCGATTGCAGCGTCCCGACCATCACCGCGTTCACGACAATCCTCCCCTTCACAGTATCGGCAAGGAGGTCAAGGACCTCTGGCAGGCGGCGGGAACCCCCGACGAAGGCGGCGTCGAGCGGGGCCAGCCCCGGGAGGATCTCCACCGCGTCGCCCTCAAAGAACTCGATGTTGCCTCTCCCGGCGCGAGCCGCCTCGGCCCGGGCATACGCGATCGCTTCCGGCCGCCGGTCGATCGCATAGACCCGCTCCGCCGTCTCCGATGTGGCGACAGCGATCTTTCCCGTCCCGCACCCGACATCGGCCACCCGGTCGCCCGGACGGATGCCGAGTTTCGCGAGCGAAACGGCCATGACTTCGTCCTGCGTGGGTCCACCCTTCAGTCCCATAGCAACCCCATTACCCAGATTTATTTGAGCTAACTCCTATTAAATGGAGCAGGGGCATCTCGGCGACCTGGTGCGGGCGGCACGGGATGACAGCCGCCACTCCCCCGCCCGGGCGATGCTGTTGGTGCAGCAACTGAATCGAGGAGCATAAAGGTTTTTGCGAGACAAACGACATTATGAGTACAATGCTCAGGATAAACCGAGACAAGTGTGGATACTGCGGCACCTGCGTCGCAGTCTGTCCCGAGGATGCGCTCGAGCTGATCGACGCCTACCTCAGCCTTGAGCGGGAGTGCATTGCCTGCGGGATCTGCGCGCGGGCGTGCCCGCTCGGAGCACTGGAGGTCGTCCATGAAGAGTAATTACGACATTCTCGTCATCGGCGGCGGCCCCGCCGGCGCTCTTGCGGCGAAGACAGCAGCAGAAGCCGGGAACTCGGTCTGCCTCATCGAGAAGCGTCCCGCCATCGGCACGCCGGTTCGGTGCGCGGAGGGGATCGGCAAAGAACTCCTGAAAGAATACATCAAGCCCGATCCTCGCTGGATATCCGCCGATATTGAGCGTGCCCGGATCATCTCACCAAACGGCACCGCCATCAAACTCGATCAGGACAGAGCCGGAAACGAAGTCGGTTACGTCCTCGATAGGAAGATCTTTGACCGGGAGCTCGTCTGGCAGGCGGCAGAGGCCGGAGCGGACGTGATCGTCAAGACCCGGGCGACCGCACCGATCATGGAGAACGGGGCGGTCCGGGGCGCCAAAGTGCTCTCGGCCGGGATGCCGGCCGATATCCGGGCCGAGGTGGTCATCGCCGCCGACGGCACGGAGGCGCAGTTCGCCCGCCGGGCCGGACTCGATACCGTCGTTCCCCTCCGGGAGATGATGAGCTGCGCCCAGTACCTGATGACCGACATAGATATCGACGCAGGCTCCACCGACTTTTACCTGGGCAACGAGATCGCGCCCGAAGGGTACCTCTGGGTCTTCCCGAAAGGCGACCGGACGGCAAACGTCGGGATCGGCATCACGGGCAGGAAGAGCCGCGACGGGTCCCGGGCAAAGGACTACCTGGACCGATTCGTCGCGAAGAACTTCCCGAACGGCAAGACGATCGAGGCGATCGCGGGCGGCGTCCCGGTCTGCCGGCCGCTCGCCTGCACGGTCGCCGACGGGCTTATGGTCGCAGGCGACGCGGCAAGGGTCGTCGATCCCATCACCGGTGGCGGGATCGGCAACGCCATGTTCACCGGGCGGCTCGCCGCTCAGGTAGCCTCAACGTGCATCGAGACGGGCAACTGCTCAAAAGAAGCGCTAATGCCCTATGACATGGGGTGGCGCGCATCGAAGATGGGCGCGGGCATCGAGCGGAACTACAAGGTCAAGGAGTACTTCGTCACCCTCGACGATGCGAAACTCAACACCCTCGCGGAATCGATCGCCAGTATCAGCCTCAAAGAGTTCTCGGTCCTGGCCCTCATCAAGGAACTGATCAAGCGGAACCCAAAGATGCTCCTCGAATTGAAAGCGCTCAAAAATACGCTATCCTGAGCGTATCAACTGTTTGTTGAGGGTCTTTAAGGTCTCCGCCTCCGCCTCTTTTTTCGTGAACACCGTAATGACATCCCCGGGCCGGATACGGACGGTGCCGCTCGGTATGATGAGGTCGCCCCCGGCACGCCTGATGGCGATAAAGACGAAATCTCGGACTTCAAGGTCGCGGATCTCGTGGTCGACAATGGGCGCGCCTTCTTCGGCGACGACCTCGAAGATGGTGCCGCCGGGAATCGAGGCAACCTGCTGGAGGTTCGGGCTCTTCGCCCAGTAGTAGAGCCGGGTCGCCACCAGCTCGTCGGGATTCTCACTGATCCTCACCCCAACCTCGTTGAAGAGGTCGGAGTGCTCCTTCTGGTTCACAATCGAGACGACGTTTCTCACATTGTAGCGTTTCGCGAGCCAGCAGGTCATCAGGTTTACGGCATCGTCGCTCGTGGTAGCCACCAGGGCATCGGCCCGGTCAATCCCCGCGTCCTCGAGCACCGATTTGTTGGTCGCGTTCCCGGTGATGGCAAGAACATCGTAGTGCTCCAGGATATCGCTCGCACGTTCTTCGTCCTGGTCGATTACCACCACGGAATCGCCCGCGTTCACGGCGATCGCAGTCAGGTTCCGGCCGATTCCGCCCAGGCCGACGATGATCGTGTACATCCATCTGGATTCAATCGTCTGCATTGAAATACCTTGCGAATAAACCAGAGGATGTGATCTGCGGGGTCGATGAAGCGGGGAAGGGTTCGGTAATCGGTCCGATGGTAGTCGCCGCCGTCGGATGCCGGGCGACCGAGGACCTTGCGGCCCTCCCCATTCGTGACTCGAAGGCCCTCCGGCCGAAACAGCGCGAGATACTCTACGAGCTCCTCTTCCGCGATTTCTCGATCGCCATCGTCACTATCGATGCTACCGGGATCGACGAGGCCCGGAGCAGGATAACCATGAACGAGTGCGTGGCCGAGCTCCACGCCGAGGCGCTCATGGGGCTTCGGCCGGAGTGTGCCTACGTGGACGCCTGCGACGTGAATGCGGAACGCTACGGCCGGACGGTCGCCTCCCATCTCGACTACCCCTGTGAGATCGTCGCCGAGCACCGGGCGGATGCCCGGCACAAGATTGTCGGCGCGGCGAGCGTCGTCGCGAAGGTCACCCGCGACCGGGCGATCCGGGAACTGGAGCAGCAGTACGGGAAGATCGGGAGCGGCTATCCCTCCGACCCGACGACCATCGAGTTCCTCCGAAATTACATCCATGACTACGGGAACCCGCCGCCCTGTGCCCGCCGGACCTGGAAGACGGTGGCGAACCTCTACCAGAAGACGATGGGGGACTTTTCATAGCCCGGAAGATTTTAAGCCTCCTGCGCGCTAACCGTGAGTGATGAACTGGCTCCAGATCCTCCTCCTTCTCGTCGCGGCATACCTTCTGATTGCCTACTATATCCGCGACCGGGGGCTGTTTCGCGATCACGTCATGTTCTTCGGCCCCATCCTCGCCATCAAGACCGAGCGGGTCGGTTTCTTCGACTGGTTCCGGAAGTTCAAGACGCTGCTTCGGACCTACGCGACGCTCGGGGTCGTCATGGTCGTCGTGGTCTCGGTCTTCATGACCATCGCCCTGCTCGTCGCCGTCCCCCAGTATCTGGTGCATACCCCGGATCCGACCGGGATCCATGACCCCCGGAACATCCTCGCGATACCCGGGGTCAACCAGGCGATACCGATTACGACGGCCGTTTTCATCGGTCTTTTGCTCACGATCGTCATCCACGAGTTCGGCCACGCCATCCTCGCCCGGGTCGAGGATATGCGGGTGCGGAGCATGGGCCTTCTCATCGCCGTCGTCCCGATAGGGGCGTTCATCGAGCCAGACGAGGACGACGTCGAGGCGGCCAGGGGGATGCCGAAGATCCGGATGTTCGGCGCCGGGATCACGAACAATATCGTCATCGGTCTCGCCTGCTTTGCGGCGATGTTCCTTCTTATGGGAATGGCGACGCCCCTTTCCGTCCCGCTCGTCCAGGGGGTCTACCAGGACTTCCCCGCGGCCGACGCGGGGCTCCCCGGCTACTCGGTCATCACGAGCATCAACGGTGTTCCCGTGGCAAGCCAGGAAGAGGTTGCGGCGATCATGGAGGGAACACAGCCGGGAGAAACAGTCACGCTGACGGCTGAAAAAGACGGGATCGAGAGCACCTACACCCTCACCCTCTCCGAGTGGCCGGAGGTGCTCGACGGCCGGGGCTCAGGGTTCATGGGCGTCTACTACTACAGCGCACCTGCGGTGAAGGAGCATATCGGCAACATCGCGGATCTCGGTCTTCTCGCGCCGCTCTACCTGACGATAGCCCCGATCGACGCCTTCATCCAGGGCAACACCCAGCAGCTTGCGATCCTGCTCACCGACACCCCCGAGCAGATGGCCTGGGAGGAGCCGTTCCCCCTCTTCTGGGGCACGGTCCACCTCCTCTTCTGGACCGGGTGGTTCAACCTGCTGGTCGGGATGTTCAATGCCATCCCGGTCGTTCCGCTCGACGGCGGCTACATGATGAAGGAAGGGGTGGAGCGGTTCTTCGAGCGTCGTGGCTGGTCCCAATATGCACAGCGAGTCGTCGCTTCAATCAGCGGGTTCGTGACGGTAATGCTGATCCTTCTCATCACGATGCCGATGATCGTCGCGGTGGTGCGGTTCGTGCTGACGATGGGGTGAGATCCGTTTCTTACTTCCTGTCGGGGATTCTCAACCCCTCCACTATCAGGGTTCCAGCCGCGCGCGGTCGGGGCCGGGGTTACGTTATCTCATAGAAGTTGTTCAGATGCGAACATAGCGACCGCAGGAACCGGTACCCCGATAAGACCTCGTCCGGCTCGGAGTAGTTCCGGGGTTTCGCCTTATCCTCTTCCTTCGCAAGCAGGTAACAGACCTCCGAGTAGACCCTCTCCCGGACCAGCCTCAGACAGGTCTGGTGATAGCGTTCGATGTAGGAAGCGCCCTTAAACTCCGGGAATACCTCAAAGTGCGGCTCATTATTCCTTACGCTCATTCGCGATCTCTCACAGTCTTCCAGCAGGAGCATATACCCAAGCCAGGGCGACGGGGACGTTTTGAAGGCTCCCTCCCGGTAGGCCGTCCAGAGATCGTATGCGCTCCCTAAAACCTCCTCGGTCCGGTTATTGATGTTGTTTCCAAACGACGGCCCCTTCTGCGATTTCAGTTCAAGGACAGCAACCAGTTCCTTCTTTTCATCAGGATGGTGTTTGATAACGATAAGGTCCCATTGCTTCTCCGCCCGGAAGTATCCCGGAAGGTCAAGCGATCTCTTCCGTGTGCAGATATCCCCCCTCAGGCACCCCGATATCCACCAGCAGGTTTCGGATCAGCGAGAAGAATCCATTCATATGCTTTCCGCCCGTCGCTTCCGAACGAAAGCCCTGGTCTTTTACACCGCGGTCGTTCTGATCTTTTGCCTGAGACGCCCTCTTATCCCAGAAATACCGCACCGCACAAGAAAAATAGTCATCCCGGGAGATTTTCCGGAGAATCCTCTCACTCACCATGAATCTACCTCAATCAGAACAATCGGGACTGTTTTGCCTGATGAGTAAACCGTTCAACCTCCATGATGAAGTATTTTTCTTCTATCTCGACGCTGATACTGTTCCTGCCCCACCGTGCTGCAGCGAGGGCAGTTGTCCCTGTACCCCCGAAGGGGTCGAGGACGGTATCGCCCACAAACGAGAACATCCGCACAAGCCTCTCTGCCAGTTCCAGGGGGTAGGGTGCAGGGTGCTCTTTTGTCGATGCTCCCTTAAGGTCCCAGATCTGGCGGAACCACGCCTTCTGATTCTCTTCCGATATGACCGAGAGCAACCTTGCCTCGATTGTGGGCTTCCGGTAACCGCCGGGTTTCCTCTGGAAGAGGATATACTCGATATCGTTCTTGACGATCCCATTGGGTTCATAGGGCTTGCCCAGGAACGATCCCGGCGAGCTTGCCTCGAAGCAGGCATTGGCGATCTTATACCAGATGATCGGTGCCAGGTTGTCAAACCCTACCTTCCGGCAGTGCTCCTGAATGCTCGCATGGAGGGGCATGACGACATGGCGCCCGGCCTCCCGCCGGGGGAGGCAGACGTCGCCGACAACGATGACCAGGCGGCCGCCTGGGACGAGAACCCGGTAGACATGTTCCCAGACCCTGTCAAGTTCCTCTAAGAAAGCCTCATAATCCTCAATCTGCCCGAGTTGTTCATCCTTCTCGGGATATTTCTTGAGGGTCCAGTAGGGGGGCGATGTCACGACCAGGTGGACGCTTTCGTCGGGAAGAAATGCAAGTTCGCGGCTGTCTGCGTTTATGAAACGATGGTTTGTCGGCAGGTTGCCGGATATGGCTTCAATCTCTTTCATCAGCGAGAGGTTCTTTGCTATCCTCGGGATGGCCCGCTGCCCACCGGTCCTGGCCGCTTCAAGGACATCGGCCGGTACGTAGTTCTCCAGCGGCTGATCCTGTCCGGTCTTATTGATGAAAAATAACCTCTCGGCAACTACGGGATGCGTTCCCTGCGGATGGAATGGTCTGGAACTCATGCTGCTGTTTTTATGATTGATATCCCTTCTTACATAACTGTACCGGAGAATATTCTTTCATGGGTGATTCATCCCGGACTTAGTGCGTGGGACGGTATCCCGGTGCGGAGATCCTGTTTAACTTACCGCTCCGACGGCGGGCTGCCGGCCATCGTCTCTCCCATAGGAAGCAAGTTCGCAGGTTTGACGGCGTACCCATGTTTATATCTTCGTATCATCATGCTCCTACATTAATTTGCGCCGTGCAGAGGGTGAAAGTGAACTATACAGAAGGAATCCATTTCACGCGAATCACAGAGCAATTTCTCGTTAGATAACGGTCACTTCAAGCTCAAGGAAGTGAACCCTTCGGACCTTCGCATATACCTCCTATCGCAGATGCAGAACCTATTGGAGAACAGCCTATCCTACGACAGGAACGCAAGAAAGTACCTGCAGTTCGCTCACAATACACTTTAAAAAAGAGTCGGAATATTATCCAGCGTTCAGGCATCGACCCACTCAAGTTCCGGAGGGGAGCCGGCTGACCAGAAACTATACCGGATGGTCGGCACCCACCGGCAGGCTTCACCGTCGGCACCCACTGTCCAGAAGGTGTAGTGCGCCGTCGACCGCAGCCGGGAGCGGCCCGCATCCGAAAAAAAGCGAGGACCGGGCTTACAGCTCCCCGTCCTCCCCCTGCCGGATCAGGTCCCGCGACTTCTTCTGTACCTCCACATCGATGTCAGTCTCGATGCTCTTGACCGCCTCCTCTGCTGTCCGGACCACGTCCCGGCCCGGGATCTCCCCGAGGATATCCTCCGGCGGGAGTTCCGTGCCCTCGGGAACCTCTGCGGTCTCGGCGGTGGCGCCGAGGTATTCCGCGGCCTGCTTGACGACGCTCGATAGCTCGAACGGGAAGATGATCTTCGTCGCCTGGCCGTCTGCCATCCGCTTCAGGGCATCGAGCGAGAGGACCGTGATTGCCCGCTTATCCAGCGGCCGGGCGCCGACCGAGAGGATGCGCAGCCCCTGCGCCTCGCCCTGCGCCTGCAGGATCCTGCTCTGCCGCTCCCCCTCAGCCCGGAGGATCTTGCTCTGCCGTTCCCCTTCGGCCTCCAGGATGATGCTCTGCCGGCTCCCCTCGGCCCGCAGGATCGCCGCCCGTTTCTCACCGTCCGCACGGAGGATCGCGGCACGCCGCTCACGCTCGGCCGCGGTCTGCTCGGTCATCGCCTGCTTGACCGCACCCACCGGATCGACCTCCTTGATCTCCACCCGCTCGACCTTGACACCCCAGGCATCGGTCTCCCGGTCCAGAATGTCGCGGAGACGGGCATTGATGATGTCCCGGTTGTAGAGAACCTCGTCGAGCTCCATGTCACCGATGATCCCCCGGAGACTCGTCTGTGCCAGCGCCACCGTCGCCGACCGGTAGTTCGTCACCTCGAAGTAAGCCTTCTCGGGGTCGATCACCCGGACATAGACGATCGCATCCACGTTCGTCGGGGAGTTATCCTTCGTGATCACCTCCTGCCGCGGGACATCCATCACCTCTGTGCGGAGGTCGAGTTTCTTGACCACCGTGATCAGCGGGACAACCCACCGAAATCCGGGGTTCATCCTCCCGATGTATCGTCCCAGGCGGATCTGAAGCCCCTGTTCATACGGCTGCACGATCACCACGCCACGAGCGAAGATGATGACAATGACGATGATGAGAAAGACCGTTATGAGACCGGTCCACGGAAACTCTCCTGTTAACAGCATCTTATCTAACCTCCTTGACGACGACGTGCACCCCTTCGGAGCGGACGACGACAACCCTTCTCCCGGCCGGGATCTCACCCAACTCGGAACGGGCGCTCCATTCCATGCTCCCGAGCCGCACCTTCCCCGCGAGCGTCTCCGGATCGACCGGGGCGATCACCGTCCCCTCGAGGCCGACGAGCGAGTCCCGGGAGAGGGTCGTCGGCGGTTCATGACCGGGCGTGAGGCGCCCGTAGAGCCAGATGGTGGCCGAAGCCGCACCGATTGCCGCGAGAACCCCGACGATGAGACCGGTTGGGGACGTGAGAATGTCAACGCCGAGGAGGAGGAGGACCCCGAGGAGGAGGAGGACCCCGAGGATGATCAAGACAGTCGCAGGGACAGCGATGAAGAATCCGGGCTGGTAGACCTCCACCAGAAGCAGCACCGCCCCGAGCACGATCAGAATCCAGCCGAGAGCGATCCCCTCTGCAAGCATAAGAGTGAATCGGCTTTCAGGCTATAAAAGTCTGGTGAAGGACGTTTTCACCCCAGGTCCATCACCGGCGTGATCCGGGGTGGCACGATCCGCTTGACCGTGAATGGGACGCCACCGGGAGGGACGATGCGGATCAGGAACCTCTCGCCGGGCGCGAGCGCACGGGTGGGATAGATCAGTAGCTCGAACTGCTCCCCGGGCTCGAGGAGGGGGTCGCCGTCCGCCTGCCGGAACGGGATCGCATGTTCAGTCCGGACGATCGTCCAATTCCCGGGCCATACCGGCGCTCCGGCAGCCCTCCCGAGACGTTCGGTCCCGTCTGGAGTGACGACCTCAACCGCGGCGCGGCCCATATCGACACTCCCCATATCCCCAATGAAGAGACGAACGCTGCAGGAGACCGATCCCATCCGTGATAGGTCGGGTCGGTCGCACACGAGGTCGACGCCGTCGACGGTTCCGTTGGCGAGTGCGTAGCCGTATATCTCGCCGGAGACCATCAGGCATCCCCCGGTCTCCTCGAGGGCGGAGTAGACGAAGCCCGCCGGGTGGCCGGGGGGAGCATTCAGTACGTGGACCGCAAACACGGCAACCATAACCGCCACGATGCAGAGGATGATGCCTTCGAGCACCGTGAGACCGCCGTCAGCCGAATCCATACAGGAACCTCGCCTGCGGGGGGTATATACCCCTATGCTCCGCCCCGGAGCGCGTTTGCGCGGGCGAAGACCGCCGGAGCGCCGAACGAGACCCAGGCACCGGCGGCGGCGGCCCGAAGGTACTGGAGAACGTATACGGCAGCAAGAGGGTCTGATGGGACGAAGAGCCCGAGCCCGTACCAGATCGCCCCGGTCACCGCGATCCCGAAGATGTAGCGGAGCAGGCGGACGGAGCCAACCCCAGCGGCGCACATGCCTCCGCGGTGGCGCTCTGCCGCCGCACCGGCCGCGAACCCGAATAATAGCCCCGATGCCGTGACGGCGTCACGGAGAAACATCGGGTGGATAGGCTCCCCCGACCGCTCGAGCGCCCCGGCCGCCCAGGACGCGGGGACCTCCCAGTTCCCGAGGGCCGCAAGAGCGGCAAAGGAGGCCAGCGCCAGGGCGAGGGAGCCTGCGAACGCGACAAGCACCTGCCCTGAGAGTGGGAGAGCGGCAATCCTGCTGCCCACCGGCTTTTCGAGGGCGAGGAACCCGAGGAGGGTAACGATGCCGACCACCCAGCCCGCGATGACGTCGGTCGGGAAGTGAACCCCAAGAACGATCCTTGACGCGCCGATGAGGAAGGCCATCGCGGCTGCGAAGGCCCAGACCCAGCGGCGCCGGGCGTCGACGGCGAGCAGCCCCCAGAGCGCCGCCGCCCCTTGCGCATGCGCGGACGGCAGCCCGAACGACGGGTAACTCCCGAGCGCCCTGACCTCCGGGCTGACCCAGTAAGGGCGGGGAAGATGGAACGCGACCTTGAGCGCCTCGTTGATCCCACCCGATATCCCCATGAGGAGCCCGAGACGGAGCCCGAGGCGCGGGTCCCAGCACCAGTACAGAATCGGAATGACAAGCAGGTAGAATTCCGGCTGCCCGAGGAATGAGAAGAACTGCATCGGAATCTCGAGCCATGGCGCCTGGGTCTGGAGTACCTGGATGATGCTGATCTGGATATCGGTCATACAAGTCCGGTGAGGTCAAGGTTCGCCAGCAGCTGGGGCATCGCCGCCGCGATCCCGCTGATGATGAACTGGATGGCGATCGCAAGGACGATAACCACCATAAGTTTCGGAACGACCCGGAGTCCTTCTTCCCCGATGAGTGAGAAGATCCAGGGGCCGTAAAGCATCCCGACATACGAGATGCCGAGAGCCACGAGGATCCCGATGAAGACGGCAACGAGACTGATGATGCCCTCCGGTCCCGAGGCGAGCAGGATCACCGTCGTGATAGTCCCCGGGCCGCACGAGAGTGGAAACGCCAGGGGAACGACGGCGATGTTCTCCGTGCCCGCGGCCGGAAAGATCTCGCCCTTCGTGCCGAGCATCCCGGTTGCCACACTGACCAGCAGGATGCCACCGGCGATCTGAAACGCCGGGACGGTGATGTTGAAGATCGTGAAGATCAACTGCCCGGTGAGAGCGAAGAAGACAAGGACAATGAAAGCTATCTTCATGGAGGTATAGACGATCATCCGGCGTTCGCTCCAGCCCATCCCCTCGGTGAGCGCCGTGTAGACGGCGACCGTGGATGCCGGGTTCATCACCGCAACGATCGACGCGATCGCAACCAGCGTGAACCCGACAAACCCGGCGACCTCCGCCATCAGATCCATCCCGGATCACCGCACCCAGGTATCATATGAGCCCCATAGGAGGGGGACGCATAGGTACTTTACGGTTTTTCAGCCGTCCCCGTTTCGGGAACGTGGACCGCAGGAAATGCGTCGAGGAGTTCCCGCGTCAGTTCGGCCCCGATTGACGGCTGGATGGATTCGAGCCAGAGGAAGAACCCGGCCATGTGCGGCGTCCGCCGGCTCTCGAACTTGAACCCGCCCGCTTTACTCGGCACCATCTTGAGGTACTCCTTTTTGTTGCGCGTCCGCAGGTAGATGATCGGCCGGTACTCCGGGATGTTTACTGCCAGGACGACCTTCGAGAACTGTTTCTGGATCGTGTCCGGGTCGTGGGTCTTTCCTTTGATGCGAATGGGGTACCGGGCATCGAGCATCCGGAGGGCGGAGGGATAGAGCCCCCCAAAGAGGACCTTCTTCACGATCGGCGGGATCTCGTCCGGGGTGCCGAGTTCCCCGATGCCTTTCTTTGAGGTGACGGCGGCGATGATGCTCTGCATCCGCTCGTCGTGCAGTTTCTTGTAGTCAAACGGCCGTCGCGGAGGGATATCGGATATCGAGACCAGTTTCTCATGCCGAATCCTCCGGACCGGGCTCCGCTTCAAGTCCCGGGGGCGGATCAGGGCTTTCAAGTCCTCACAGGTGGGGGTGGTGAGGAGGGCGTTGTCGGGCTCCTTGAGGAGGCGGCGAACAACGGCTGTCCGGGATATATCGACCGAGGAGATGAGGAGGAACGGCACGGTCGGCTGCCCGTAGAGGTAGCCGAATAGCTGTTTCTTGTAGCGGATCTCCGCCTCGAACTCCTTTAAATCGGCAGGAGAAGTGATGATCTCGCCAAACGTCAGCGCCCCCGTATGGTCGACGAGCATCATGTCGACTTCCGCGAGGTCCTGGCCGTTCCCCCGGACCTTGATATCCCCGATGTTCGAGTAGAAGAGCCCGTTCTGGCCGAGCTGCGCACGCCGGACCTTCGCCGGCCCGTCGGCTCCCCGGGCCACGACGGAGAGAATGAGATCAGTCTTAAGCGAGAGGTCGAGGATCATCTCATAGACGATCGCTTCAAACCACCGCCCTTCGGCGGTCCGCATCTCGGGGATATCCTCGGAGAAGAGTTTTTTTCGATCCGCGGGGCGCAGGTGGCGCAGCGCTCTCATGATGACCGCCCGCGTCGGCTGGAGCGAGCTGAAGTTTTTGTCGAGCCACGTAATCATCTGCAACATTCGTTTCACGCAACTGGGTATTGCTATCGTATTGAGGACCGGATGGGGGTCGGAGCACTTCCTGACAGTGAAGTCTATCATTCTATAAGTGCTCATAGAGTTTCCGGTCTCCTGCACTATGAAATTACGCATGACCCCTCATCGCGATCACCCTCGCAGCGGACCTCGTGCGGGGAGCGGCAGCGTTCGAGCCTGCAGGACAGAAAAAAATGGTAAAGTGCCGGGGAACCGTGCAGCGTCCCGGATCAGGCCGCCTTGATCGCTTCTTCGAGCGGCATTGCCGGCGCGACATGGGCAACCCCGTAGGAGCTGAACGGTGCAGTGATCTTCAAGATAGAACGCTCATCCGACGCCTCGAAGATGGCAACTGACATGTGCCTCCCGGTGAGGAGGTAGCGCTGGAGGACATTCACATCCGAGGGGAACTTAAAGTGCTTCCAGAGTTCCAGAACCTGGTGGGCGTGCTCCGGCTCGAACAGATACCACAGGACAAACAACATCGTCTTCACCGGCTCCCCCATATCACCTCCGGGATGAAAACCCTGCACCGGGGGGCAGCCTCACACCCTCGGTGACCCCTTCACTCGTAGCGGAGGGCCTCGATGGGGTTCAACCGCGCCGCCTTCAACGAGGGGTAGAATCCGGCGAAGATACTTGTCCCGATGCCGAAGGCCATCGCAAAGGTAACATACCCGATCACCACAGGGAGGGGGATGGCCGCCTCTCCCGATACGGCGAAGTCGGCGAAGAGGTCTCCTACGGAGGCGGAGGCAAAGTAGGCGACCACCGTGCTCACGATGCCGCCGATGACGCTTCCGATGACCCCGAGGATCAGGCTCTCGTAGAGGAACATCCGGAGGACCTCTCGTTTTCGCGCCCCGATGCTCCGCATCAGCCCGATCTCTGCGGTCCGCTCCGTGACCGATATGATCATGACATTTAAGATGCTCACGCTCGCGACGAGGAGCGACACCCCACCGATACCAAGGAGGAAGATGTTCATGGCATCGAGGGTCTCGTAGTAGATCTCCAGGATCTCACGAGAGTCAAGGACGTCCACGACCTCATTCCTGCGGTTGATCTGCTGGTCGATGGCGGCCTTAACATCCTCAATCTCGGAGAGATCGCTGACCTTCACGACGACCCGGCTGTAGTCCTGCGCCCCGTGCCGCTCCGTGTACCAGTCCTCCGTGACGATGATGGCGTAATCGGGGTTGATGTCGATGCCCATCCCCCGCTCCGCCGCGATCCCCATGACGCGGACGCTCTCGCCCCCGACCTCAATGCGGCTCCCGGGGTGGAGGTCGAATTCGTCGGCGAGGAGCGAACCCACCATCACCCCCGAAGACCTCCCCTGCGGGTAGAGGCCCGCCTCCCGCTCGAGCAGGAAGGGGATATCGGCCGCGGGCACGGCGTATACCGTCGCGTAGCCGCTCGTATCCTGCACCCGCAGACGATCCGATGCGACGATCATGGGAACGACGCGGTGCTGTCCAGCGGCCTTCTCTATCAGCCCCACGTTCCTCTCGGAGATGCGTGCGGTAAGGGTGTTTCGGGGGTCGAACGGGTCGCCGCTCGATGCCGCGAGGTGGGGGGTGACGAGAACGGTGTCGCTCACGTCCGAGACCATGCCCCCGACAAGCGTCGAGAGGCTGCTGCCCATGATGCCGAGGGAGGCGATGGCGACGACACCGATGATGATGCCAACCGTTGCGAGGACCGAACGGACTTTGTGCCGCCTGAGGTTCCGCACCGCGAGATCGATGAAGATCATGACCTGCCGCCCCTCGTCATCTCTGCCTCATCGCGTCAACCGGCGCGAGGTGCGAAGCCTTCCACGCCGGGTAAAACCCGGCGGCGATACTGGTTGCGATGCCGAACGCCATCCCGAAGACGATGAACCCGACCGCGCTCTGGTCGAAGACCGTGAAGTTCTCGCCGAAGGTTGTCCCGGCCGTGGCGACCTCGATCGCGGCGACGCTGATCAGGTACCCAAAGGCGGTGCTCAAGATGCCGCCGACGACGCTTCCGATGACCCCGAGGATCACCGCTTCATACAGGAACATCCGGAGGATCTCCCGGCGCAACGCCCCGATGCTCCTCATGACGCCGATCTCCCGGATGCGCTCGGTCACCGAGATGTACATGACATTCAGGATATTGACGGCGGCGACAACAAGGGCAATCCCGCCGATACCAAGGAGAAACAGCGTTATCTGGTCGTAGATCTCCTCGTACTGCCCGAGCATCTCGCGCGAGTCGGCTACGTCGACCACCTCCTCGCGCCGGTTGATCCGGCTCTCGATGGCATCCTTTACGGCGTCGATCTCGTCGACATCACCGACCCGGACGATGACCAGCGGGTAGGAGTCCTTCGCCCCGAAATGGCTCTCGTACCAGCCGTCGGAGACGACGATCGCATAGTCCGGGTTGATATCGAACCCCATCCCCCGCTCCGCGAGCACGCCCGCCACCCGGACGTCCTCGCCCCCGATCACGATCCTCGAACCCGGGGCTATGCCGTACTCCCGGGCCAGGTGGATCCCGACAAGCGCGCCCGCCTGGTTCTGCCGGAGGTGCTGCCCCTCCGCGAGGTCGAGCAGGACGGGGATATCGTCCGGTGCGAGCCCGATGATCTGGGCATACCCGCTCTCGCCGCGGCCGAACTCAATCTCGTCCGCCCCCTGGAGCACCGGGATCGTCCGGTGCGGGTTCGCCGCCCGCCGGATCTCCTCGACCTCGCGGGCGGGGATGGCGGCGTCCACGGCCGTCCGCGGGTCTCCGGCGAACGTCCCGCCGATAGCGGTGTGCGGCGTGACCACGACGGTGTCCCCGACGTCGGTGATGATGTTCGCGGCGAGGAGGTTGATGCTGCTCGCCATGACGCCCATCGAAGCGATGGCGACGACGCCGATGACGATCCCGATGATCGAGAGGCCTGAGCGTACCCAGTGCCGCCGCAGGTTCCTCGCCGCGAACGAGAAGAACACTACGCCACCCTCCCGTCCACAATCCGGATCGTGCGGCGGGCGTACGCGGCGACGTTGGGGTCATGGGTGACCATGACAACGGTCTTGCCCTCGCGGTTCTCTTCTGCGAGGATCTCCATGATCGCCATCCCGGTCTTCGTGTCCAGGTTTCCGGTCGGCTCGTCGCAGAGGAGGAGGTCGGGGTCGTTGACGAGTGCCCGGGCGATCGCGACACGCTGCTGCTCGCCGCCCGAGAGTTCGGCCGGCCTGTGGGTGAAGAGGGCGTCGTCGAGGTGCATCGCCCGCATGACCTCGATCGCCCGGCGCCGGCTCTCCTCGCGGCCGGTGGTGAGGATGATGGGAAATTCGACGTTCTCGACCGCCGAGAGGAGGGGAATCAGGTTGAACTGCTGGAAGACGAACCCGATGCGGTCGCGCCGGAGCCGGGTGAGGTCGTCATCGCTCATCCCTGAGATCTCCTGGCCGGAGAGATAGATCCTCCCGCTGGTCGGGACGTCGAGACAGCCCATCATATTCAGGAGCGTCGACTTCCCGGAGCCGGAGGGGCCCATCACGGCGATGAACTCGCCCGGATCGACGGTGAGGGTGACGCGATCGAGCGCCACGACGTCGCCTGCTGGAAGAGGGTAGATCTTGCTGACCTCCTCGAACCGGAGGATGGGCTCGTCGTTCATCGCCGCCGCCTCCGAACATACCAGAGGGCCGCCAGGCCGGCGGCGATGACGACCAGCGCCACGGCGGCAACGGCCGGAGCGGGTAGCCCGGCATCGGGCTCCCTTTCTGCAGCGCGGTTCTCAAGCGAGACCGGCCGCTCGACGGAATAGGGGTTGCCGTCGTCGTCCCGGTACTCGATGACGAGCGGGATCTCGGTCACGTTCGCATCGGCCCTGAATGTCACCTCGAACGTCGAGATGTCGTCGGGACCAAGCGTCCCGATGACGTAGACCCGGAACGGGTCGGTGGGCGTCGCGGGCGCGCCCGGGGTGATCAGCACCGACCGCGCGGGCTCAAGCCCCGCGTTCATGACATCGCCCGTCGCCCGGCAGTTCTCTTTCTCCACAACGACCTCGACGTTGGTGATGAGGGGGTCTGCCTGCCGCCTGTCCTCGCCGAACATGACTGGTAGCACCAGGTCGGCAGTATGAGTATTGATCCCGTTGCGCCAGACCACCTGGAACGTGACGTTCGTCTCGGCGACCGGGGTCAGGTTGAAGGCGACGGTTTCGGACGCATCGGGTTCGAGGGTGCCGATGAACGCGCTACCCGGCGTGACGGAGAAGTCCGCCCCCTGCGGGATCACCTGGACACCGGAGGCGGTGTTCGATCGCGGGTTGCCCACCAGGACGGCGACGGCAGCCGCCCGGCCAGCGACGAAGGTGTCCGGCCTGTCGGTCACCGATGCGCGGAGCGGGGTGACGTCGACCCGGACAGGAACCGGCTGACTGAGGGTTCCATTCTCCCGGAGATCGAGAGAGAACCGCGGGTAATACGTCCCGTTCGGCGCGTCCACCCGGACGGTGAAGGTGAACGTCCGGTTGAGGCCCGCCCCGATATCCCCGACCGAGAGGTAGGGCTCACCCGTCGGGACGACACCGTCCTCGTAGAGGCGGGCCCCGCCGAGCGGGACGGTCGAGGGGCCGGTATTCTGCACGGTGACCGTGATGGTCCCCGCGTCGCCCGGCATCAGGACCATCGGGTCGACCGCAACGGACGTCACCGTCACGTCCCCGGGGGCTCCCGTAGCCGGGAAGACGAGGAGGCATACCAGGATGAGCAGGGCCAAAATAGGTCCGCGACGATCGGTTTCCACGCGGAAGAATGGAGAGGGCCTCTACTTCAACGTTACCCCGCACCGCCCGGAGCCGGCATAAAACCTTTGATGGCAGACGGCGATACCTCTGGAGACAATCGTTCCCCGCCGGGGATCCGAGGAGAGCATGGCACAGAACAAGATTGTTATCATCGGCCACAGGCAACCCGACACCGACAGCATCTGCAGCGTCATCGGCTACGCCGAACTGCGCAACCACGCCGAACCGGGAAAATACCTTCCCGCCCGGTGCGGAGAGGTGAGCCCGGAGACAC
>Ga0208462_1000388_pt1 | contig 47276 bp, 45 predicted proteins | sample AD_SCU001_MetaG_FD_184452 | JGI IMG/M metagenome (GOLD analysis project Ga0208462, IMG submission 184452) | Active sludge microbial communities of municipal wastewater-treating anaerobic digesters from China - AD_SCU001_MetaG (SPAdes) (version 2) | ecosystem: Engineered > Bioreactor > Anaerobic...
ACCAAACATATCAAACAGGAATTTAAAAAAGCCTGCAACGGATTAATTAGTAAAGGTTTTAAGTTGATGGACCGTTGGGAATTTAAAAAGGCCAACGACGGAAAAACGGAGCTTATTGTATTTTACCGATCAGGAACGCCGCCTACTCAGAAGCCCAAAGAAAAGGGGCAATACCACAAGGAAAATTACCAAATTGAATGTTTGGTCGAAGATATTCTGGCAGTTTGTAATGATGTAAAGAGTATAAATTATTATAAAAAAGTTGCCAGATGCATTCCTGATAATATTATTTACAGAGCTATAGCAGAAGTCAAAGAAACAAGTTCGCTAGGAGAAGTTAAAAAAAGCACAGGTTCCATTTTTACTCACCTAATCAAAAAATATGCTGAGGAACTGGGGATAAACCTTTAATTCTTTAATTAACATTTCCCTTCATCTTAATTCTTTTAAATTATTTAAATTTTTTGTATTTGTGGCAGCGGACGATGCGTCCAGTCCTAACATGTGTGTCTTAAACGCCAAGCGCCCGACTGTCTTATTTTAATGTGTTACGCCAAACCAGACCACGCCCACCGGCACCGCCCGCTGCATTATTTTTTTAGTTAACTATTTATTTTTTTTATCCCCCCCTTTTTTCTGCGGTTATAAATATATAACAACTGTTTAAGAGCCTATGTGATTCTTTACCGCCGAAAAGGTATGTCGCACTCCGACTCTTTGTCTCCATGCCGTCACACCCTTTCGGCGGAATCACACATAAACAATTGTTATACCTTTATGTTTATTCTTCCCGCCCTGGCATTAAAAAACAAATCTCTTTGGTCTTTTTTTATTGTTTTGAAGGGGAAGCCCAGGGAAGATATATCCTCCCTTATCCCCTTATACCCCTCGCACCTACCATTACCTTTGTTTTAAAAACCAGCTGGCGGCCCTTTTGGGGCAAAATATCCATGCCTTCCCTTGCTCTTGCAGATTTTCCTTTTTCTCCCTTTCCCAGCGTGATCTCTCGCTGCCCTTTGCGGTGAAAATCGGCAAGGCCTCCATGATTTGTTTCGCTACTACACGAACAAATCACTCCGGCCCGCTGCGATCACGCATGGATAACGGACGCCTCCGGCGTCCTTTTCGCCCTGGGGCCCGCTTTTCAACCGAAGCTGGTTTTTAAAAATGTTTTGTAAGGAAAACCATTTTAAATCGAAAGGAGAAAAAAAGATGACAAAAGCTATCGATAAAGAAACTCTGCGGCAGTTTACCGGAACGGAATATTGGTATCGTCACGGGCTTGTTAGGAATGTTCTTTATACAGACGGGGCAAAATACATTGCCGAGAACGCCGGGGCCTATTGGTTGCTGGATGAAATCGCCTTTTCTCAAATGGTCAAGCGTGTTGCCGCTGAAGAATTCCAGTTTTGGAAGTTAAAAATCAACTCGCAGGATCAAACAGCAAAGCTTGTCTGTGAGGACGGAAACGGGAATATCGTTTTCAGAAAGCTGATTCCTTACACGGATTTTCCGCTGGAAGAAATCAGCTTCTATTTTATCGACAACACGATTCTTTTGCCGAGTGAATATTGACCAACCGAAGTGAACTACCTCACCCTTACAGAAGGAGACGGAGAAAATGAAAGTATATGAAATCATTACCGACCGGATTATGGAGAAATTAGAGCAAGGTTGTGTCCCCTGGCATCAACCCTGGGCGGGCAACAGCGAATACCCGAAAAATCTGATCACAAAAAAGGAATACAGGGGTATTAATGTTTTTATGTTGGCCTGCGCTGGTTTTGCTTCCCCATTTTGGGCATCATATAAGCAAATTAAAGAACTTGGAGGCAATATAAACAAGGGCGAAAAAGGTTGGCCTGTTGTATTTTGGAAATTCATAGACAAAGATGATTGTGATGATAATAAAAAACACATCCCCTTTTTACGATATTATACAGTTTTTAATGTAGATCAAACCAGCGGCATTGATGAAAAGAAAATACCGGCATCGGCGGCAAAATATAACGAAATTGAAAAACTCGAACAATGCGAAGCCGTCGTTATGGCAATGCCGCAACGTCCGGAAATTACTTACAACGATCAGAGAGCTTATTATACGCCGTCGAAAGACAGTGTTAATATGCCTAAGATGGAAGCCTTTGACGGAGCAGAGGAATATTACAGTACTCTTTTCCACGAACTAACGCACAGCACAGGACACGAGAGCCGCTTAAATAGAAAAGGAATTATTAGTGGAACCGCAGCTTTCGGAACAAAAGAATATAGCAAGGAAGAACTTGTAGCCGAAATGGGAGCGGCTTTTTTATGTGGACATTGCCAGATCGACAACAAAACCATTGATAATAGTGCGGCCTATATAAATTCATGGTTAAAAAAGTTAAAAGACGATCCGAAAATGGTTATCCTGGGCGCCGCACAAGCACAAAAGGCAGCTGATTTTATTCTGGGGATAGAAAAATAAAAAAAGCCCGGCCATCCCCTCAAACGGGTGGCCGGGAACATAGTCTTTTTAGATAATATTTTCTTTGCAGAAAGTCTTTTTGTTATTAGCCCCTGCTCAGAAGCCTGGTCGAAATGGCTACTGTCGAATACCGATAGAAATTTGCAGCTCTTTGTTAGATAATTTTCGAGTCATGAAATCACTACACTGCTTCCTGAAGTTGTGAAAATTGACTTTTCTGCAGCCATTAAAGATTTCGATCTTTAATTCATGACCTAAAGGAAACAATAGATTAATCCTTACCCTTATAAATTAAAAACGCCTTTGTTCCACATCTTAAGAATTTTAGAGAAAATAAATCAGAGTAAACCCGATTGTGTTATTTCAATAATGTGCTATTGTAAATAATATTTTAGTGTGATGATTTAACAATAGTATGTCTAATTTAAGGTATTTGATAAGGGAAGGATGTGTGTGATGAGAATCAAAACTGTCTACATGGTCTTTTTCTTGGCTTTAATTGTTTGTTTTTGTCAAAAAGCCTTTGCCGATTCTTATAACCTTACCACTTTGAGTTTTCCCAGTTCCACGGATACCTTCGCCCACGGGATCAATGATAAAGGCACGATAGTTGGAAGATACGCCATAGGGAGTGAGGAGCATGGCTTCATCTATAGTGAGGGCACATACACTGCTTTCAATAACCCCAATGTTACAACCTTGAATGGGATAAACAATAAAGGAGATATGGTCGGTCTGCTAACCGGCGACAATTCTTTTCTCTATAAAGATAGTAGCTATTACGCTCTGAAATACCCTGGTGCAAGCATGACCATTGCCTTGGACCTAAACGACAATGGAATTGTTGTGGGATACTACAAAGAAAACCTTACCGGAACCGTCCACGCATTTATGTACGAAAATGGAACTTTTTTACAACTAGAGTTTCCCGGATTTAAAGGAACCATATTTGCCACGGGCATTAACGATGCAGGCCAGATCACAGGCCAATATTGGACAGGAACTGGTTATGCGAGCTACATTCGCGAAACGAATGGTTCATATCGTACTATTACAGTACCGGGTATTACCAATGTACTCATGAAGGATGTAAATGATAAAGGACAGTTTGTTGGTAATGAGGATGGCGTTAATAATGTAGTTGTGTACAGCCAAACAGCCGTGGAGATATTCAAGGGACCTGGATCGATAGAAAACGTGGCCATGAGCACAAACGATAAAGGCCAAGTCGTAGGATACTGCATGAATAACCTCGGGGGTAGACTTGGCTTTTTAGCAACCCCCATCTCTGTCCCCGAACCTGCCACCATGTTCCTATTCGGCGTTGGCTTGATGGGATTGGCAGGACTCAGGAAAAAGTTTCAGAATTAACACAACGCATGATCGGTTTACGGGAAGGCTGGTCATAGTAGTCCTGTCTTTTCCATACATTTAAACCAGAAATCTTCGCCTCATACAGTTACACATAATGTAACATTCGTAGATGGATTCTGGCAAAAATGATTACCTCTGCCATCCCTTTTTCATTCAATTAAGGACTCTTTTTTCAGCCTTTCTGGCATTTTGATATGCTCTGCCAAAAGACGTCCAGATGGAGGCTGTTTCATTCTTTTTCCTATAGCCCTGTTTGTATTTTTCTTTTCATATTTTATCTAATTTGGTATATACCTTTTAAAGCTATTATGGAGGTCATTTATGGCAGATTCAGACAAAGATAAACTTCAAAAACTGATCGACCAACGAAATCAGCTGGAAGAAAGAATCAAAAGGCAAAAAATGAAACTCGACAGCCAGGAACGCCAGAGAGACACCCGCCGAAAGATTCTGGCCGGAGCTTATATGCTCGAAAAGTACAAAGAGAAACCAGAAGAGTTAAAGAGCCTTCTGGACAAATTCCTTTCCCGACCGGCAGACCGGGAGCTTTTCCATCTGCACATCAATACACCAAAAACAGAATAGGACAGAGGTCTTTTAGTGGTGAGCGAAGCGAGACATAACCGAATAATTTATTTCAGTGAGGGCGCACTTATACATTGTAAGCAATGTGTGCGGTAAAAAATGGCGAGTTATCATCTTTCAGCGCAGGTAATCACGCGGGGAACAGGCCGAAGCGCAGTAGCGGCGGCGGCTTACCGCTCCCGCTCGTCCATCGAAGATAAAAAGCAGGGATTGACGTTTGATTATACGAAGAAAAAAGACTTGACTCATTCGGAAGTCTGTTTGCCGAAAGGTGCGCCGGAGAAGTTCCGGGATCGAAACTACTTATGGAACGAAGTAGAGAGAGTAGAAGTCCGCAAGGACGCCCAACTGGCCCGGGAAATCAACGTCGCCCTGCCCAAAGAATTAAACCTGGAACAACAGATAAACCTGGTGGAAGAATTCGTTGCCAGGGAATTCACCAGCCAGGGAATGATTGCAGATGTAAACATCCACTCCCCGGAAAACAATCCTCACGCCCATATCATGTTGACGATGCGGGAGATTCAAAATGAAGGCTTCGGTAAGAAAGTGCGGGCATGGAACAACCGGGAAAATCTCACCACATGGCGCAAGGATTGGGCGGAAATCAACAACCAAAAGCTGAAGGAAGCAGGATTTGATGTAACCATTGACCACCGCAGCTACAAAGAGAGAGGGATTGATTTAATTCCTCAAAAACATATTGGCTACAACATCAAATTCCGGCCCAAGAATTATCTGGAACTGCTGGAAGTACAGAAAGATAATCTCGACAATTATATCCTGACGAGACACATCAACGGCGAGAGAATCATCGACAGCCCCGAAACCGCATTGTCCTATCTCACCCACTACAACGTATCCTTCAAGGAAGAAGATATTGACCGCTTCCTGGAAGGAAACACCTTTGAAAAAGAGCAATTCAACAGGGCCAAGTCAAAGATGATGAACACGACAGAACTGGTCAAGATCGGGCTTGACGAGAGAGGAGATCAACTCTTTACCACCCAGACGATGATTGACAAGGAAGAAGAAATGATACTTGCAGCGGGAAGAATGCAGGAAAAGGAAAATCATTTAATCACTGTGCCCATCTATAACCAAACACTGGCCAACTATTCCCTGACCGCCGAACAATCAGAAGCTATGCGATACATAGTCGGAGGAGAGGATATTTCCGTCGTCCTGGGAGCAGCCGGGACAGGAAAAAGCTATACCCTGGCCGCCGTCAGAGAAGCATACGAAGCGGAAGGATATCGGGTGCAAGGAATGGCCTTATCGGGAATCGCGGCGGAGAATCTGGAAAATTCCAGCGGCATCAAGAGTCAAACGCTCTTTTCCCAGCTCAGCGCCTGGGATCAGGGGAAAGACCTGCCCACCGACCAGGATATTTATGTTGTGGATGAAGCCGGCTTTGTGGGGACGCGCCAAATGCATCAGATTATAAACGAGGTCAGCCGAGCGGGAGGGAAAATTATCCTGAGTGGCGATATGGAGCAACTTCCGGCCATTGAAGCCGGAGGCAGCGCCCGGGCGATAATGGAGCGAGTTGGGTATATGGAGTTATCCCAGGTCCGGCGACAGAAAATAGAATGGCAGGCGCAAGCTACCCGGCTGATGTCCAGTAAAAATAATTATATGGGAAAAGTAATTGAAAAGTATGCCGATAGTGGAAACATCATTGCACTGCAGACCAGGGAAATAGCCCAAGATGGCCTTATTGATCACTGGAGCAAGTACGTTATCGCCAACCCGGAAAAATCGGCAGTGATCCTTACCTATACCAATAAAGATGTTGAACGCCTAAATCAGCTGGCCCGGACACAGATCCGGGAATCGGGGCTTCTCGGGAAGCGGGAAATAACCGTTCAAACGGAGAAGGGAATCAGGGCTTTTGCGGAAGGGGACAAGATCATCTTCCTGGAGAACAACAAAGGGATGAGCGTTAAAAACGGCTCCCTGGGAACCATAGAGAATATCGGGCCCGATCGGTCTTTCCTGGTCAGGCTGGACAAGGGAAAGACGGTTTCTTTCGATCCACGACAATACAAAAATATAGATCATGGCTATGCCATGACCGTGCACAAGGCCCAGGGAACCACTGTTGACCGCTCCTTTGTCCTGGCAACGAAGCGTTTTGACAAGCACGTTGCCTATGTGTCCCTTTCCAGGCATCGGGACGATGTAACCATGTATTATGGTCAGAATGACTTTAAGGATCGCACAGCATTGAAAGAAGCCGTGGAAAAGAGAAATATTAAATCCCTGGTCAAAGACTTTGCCGATCAGCGGGGCTATGAAGCTAATTACTATATGCCGGACTTCCCCAAGTCCGTTCATCGAAACAAGGAGTGGTTTGTTGTCCCGGAAGGGACACTTCCAGAGCCGCTCCACGGCCATTACCAGGGTGAGACGCAATACCAGGGAAAGACCTGGCACCGGATCAAAAACGATGACGGCGAAAGATTCCTGATTCCGTCAACGGCCAAACTCAGTCAAAAAGACCTGCTCCTGGAACGGGTTGATTATAATGGTAAAGACCTGGTTAAATCCGCAATAGTGACCAGATCGCCCATCAAAGACAAAGTTAAAGAAATGGGTATGGAGCTTGGCCGGTTTTTTGGCTTATAAGCTGAATTTTCGTCTTTGTGGAATGCGCCAGTGCTTCCTGAAAGAGAGTTTTTATTAAATTAAAAAATATGCTCTATTTCAATCGGTAATCGTAGTTTGAAAGCATTGATGGTTAATCTCTAGCAAATCACTTGGGATGTTATACTGATCCGGATAATACCCCTGCTGAAAAACGCGAAAATGCGAAAATTGGGTAGTGGGTCAGTTTGAATTTTATGCCTCTTGAAATGCTTGAGCGCATAAGCTATAATAGGAGGCATGAAAAAGAATAAAAAGACACCCATAGAATTAAATAAGCTGGCTACCTTCATTGTCGAACAGACAACAAATGAAGAACCGGAAAAAGAAGAACAGCCAACAAAAAACCCTGCCGCCGTTGCTCTCGGTAAACTCGGAGGCAAAAAGGGCGGCAAGGCTAGGGCTGAAAAACTTACGCCTGAACAGCGCAAAGAGATTGCAAGGAAAGCGGCTAAGGCTCGTTGGGGAAAATAGGATTATCAAAGTCTAATTCTTGTTGGTATCCGAACACCTTGTTCACATGTCTCTCATATTCTTTCTGATTACTTGATATTTGAGCAATTCCAAGTAATTGACCTAAATGTGTGCGTAAAGCCTTAACTCCAATTTCGGCTAAAAATTGGTGTAATTTTTTACCACGCTCACCACTGGCAGTTCGTTGTGCGACTATTAATTGATGTATCTTACCATTGCTTTTTGCTAATGGGAAATATACCTGTTCTATGGTTAAATGCTTAAATTTCCATGGTTTATTCCGTTCAGGTTTTGGCAGGTCATAAAGCCTATACCACTCTTTATAGAGCTGATCAGGAAATTCTTTTTCATACTCCCTTGCTTCTTGACGTACATAGAATTTGAAAGCGGCGATAATATCTTCTTTAGTAGCGTCATATCCTGTCAGAGCATATACGAGACCTTTGATGCCAGCTTTTGCAGAAGCATTTAGAATTACATGAGCTTGTTTTACCATACGCTTTTGGCTTTTAAGCAATTTACCATCGGCATCGGCTGCAACGATTGCTTTGCAAACGTCAATCAAAAGTGTGACATCAAAACCATATATTTTACTTATAGAGGGCGATCCTTGGCCCACTGTTGGGCCTTGAAATATAAGGGGATTATCCAATTTTTCCCTCAGTTCTGGCCCGATATATTGAGAAATAATTTTGCCACTTACTACTCGTGGAAGCCTGCTGCCACTTTCTTGACCTAAACCGAGAGCTGCCCCCATTCCTCGTTGGCTAATAACGGCCGTTTTTTGAGCATCATTAAGAACGTAACAATCTACATCAATCCCAAAATCCTCTTTAAAATTTCCCCTTCTGATTGCCTGAGGTAATTTGTTTCCCCATCTAGCAATTGCAGCGTTTTGGGCAATCTCACTTCTTTCTTCTGGAGTTAATTTCTGTGCTCTCGCAATACCACCACGGGCTTTTCCTGTTACTTCATCATCCATGCAAGCATCTCCTTTGTTTTTATGCTTGCATTATAATGAAATATTTTATAATTGCAAGCATAAAAATTAAAATAATGCTTGCAATTGCTTTACCGCTCAAGTATAATGGTCATATTGAAATCATAAAGGGGCTGAACATGAATAGACTGGACACTGCAAAGAGGGCGCAAATCATTGGTTGTTTAGTAGAAGGTAACAGCATACGGGCTACATGCAGAATTACAGGAGCGGCAAAGAACACGGTTGTTAAGTTGCTTGCAGATGTTGGCAAGGCATGTGCCGCTTATCAGGATAAAACCCTTCATGATCTTCCCTGCAAAAATATTCAGTGTGATGAAATTTGGTCATTCTGCTACGCAAAAGAAAAAAATGTCCCGACTGACTTAAAAGGCGTATTTGGTTATGGTGACGTTTGGACATGGGTAGCAATTGACGCAGATACAAAATTAGTTCCCGCATGGTTCGTCGCCAATCGTTCCCCTGAAGCTGCAATGATTTTTATGGAAGATTTGGCCAATAGATTAAGAAACAGGGTTCAGCTCACTACTGATGGACACAGAGCATATTTAACAGCAGTTGAAAACGCCTTTGCTGGTGATATTGATTATGCGATGCTCGTTAAGGTTTATGGCAATCAAAACGATACAAAAGACACCGCGGCAAGGAAATATAGTCCGGCTGAATGCACGGAAATAAAGAAAACAAAAATAAACGGCAATCCTGATGTCAACCTTGTCTCTACAAGCTATGTAGAAAGACAAAATTTAACCATGCGTATGAGCATGAGAAGATTTACACGCTTAACAAATGCTTTTTCAAAGAAGATAGATAATCTTGAAGCGGCTGTTGCTTTACATTTCATGTATTATAATTTTTGTCGCATTCATAAAACTTTAAGAGTAACGCCGGCAATGGAAGCAGGGGTTGCCGATCATGTGTGGAGTTTAGAAAAAATTGTAGCTTTAATTGTTTGATGCCATTTTAGGCCTTATATAGAATTTTTGAAAAAATATGGATGATTCGATACATGGCCAACATTGATGACATGAAAATCCATATCCATAAGGCGATGCATAAAACAATATATTTTATTGGATTACCGAAATCAATTAATAATAGGAACATACTCCAGATGGCACACAGCATAGATAAAATTAACGGAGACATAAAATATTTTATCGTAGTATCATAAGCACCTGTCTCTTTCATCCACTTAACTATATCCGAACTATGTATAGAAATTAAAATTGCTTTTGCTGTAGCCAAAAATCCTATCGAAATCGCGTTAATTGTAATGGCCGCAATAAATATATCTCTAAAACCCTTTGCTAACGCAAATTTTGGATACAAATTAAATATCCCAAGATAGACAAACGCACATAGCGCTCCGCCTACCAAAGGATAGTATTTCTCAAAACTGTTCTCTTTCATAATTTAGTTTTATGGGTGAATAGTTTTATAAGTGCATCCTGGTGTTTAGCCCAAACGGTTTTAGCTGCTTGGTGCCTATGATTATCCGTGACTACCCTCTGTTCCTTAATATCTATAGTAACATGATCAGTAAGGACATCTTTAAAAAGGTCTATTACTTCATTTTGTAGAACATTTTCTTCCTTCCCTGAAATAACAAGGTCGATATTTTCAATTTTAGATGTTTTACGCGACAACAATGCGGAAGCTATTTTTAATATTCTTTCTTTTGGCAGCGATAGTTGTTTGTCATATCCTGTTGAACATATTAACTGAATTCTTGCACGGGGGCTTAAACCCATTAAATCTATAAGATCGCCCGTAGCGAACCCCAAGTCTCTAAATATTGTACCGTTGCCGGGGGCTGCTGCAACTAACTCCATTTTTTTAATTATCTCTAACCGTTGCAATCTCTTGTATATATCTGGTTGGAAAATATATCTAAACTGTATATCTTGAACTCCACTAAAATTTTCGATGTAATGGCAAAAAGCAGAAATGCTAACAGCGTTTCTATTCCTCATCAGCATTAAGACATTTATAGCGGAATGAAAAATAAATGATGTAATTTCTCCAAGTCCTTCATCTTCATCTAGTTCTAGATGGTTGGTTTCTCCAGATAATTTCATTTTAGGGGGAATATCGTTCATCCGGATTCGTGCTATATCGCCAAGAAATTCCGATGCAGTATTATTTAAATGCTGAAGCCGTATTGGATATTCCCCTATTGTATCGAGTCGTTTTTTGCCCTGTAATACATTTATGTTTTTTAATATTGACCCTAAATTTGAATGGGAACCTTCAGGCATAATCACTTGAAAAAAATCGAACGTTAATTTCTTTTTCATACCATCCCCTCCAGAAAAATTTAGGGATGTCTGTATCATAAAATAATTAAATTCTATACATTTAATAGAATAGAACAAATGTTCTATAATGTCAATAATTATTTTTGAATAAATTGATTATTTTTTTTATTTTTCAAACTGACCCACTACCGAAAATTGGTTGATAATGTAATCGAATCGCATTATTATAAAAAAGGAAGGATTATCTTGCGCGGTGTTTCACGCCGACAGCACTGTCGGCGTTTACAATATTCACGCCGATCCATATAAATACTGTTGGAACCCTGTGGACTGTGCAGGCCTTTATAAAGCAGGAGGCCAGGGCGGCGAACGCTTGGAACCAGACGCTAGGCTCAGAGCGGAGATAATTATGGACCTATTTATTTCGTATTCCAGAGAGGACAAAGCGTTCGCTACAAACCTTCTTTCGGCGCTTGAAGGGCTATCGCTCACGTGTTGGATCGATCTTGACGATATTCCGCCGTCCGTTGAGTGGATGAACGAAATCGAATCTGGGATCTTGGGTGCCGACGCTTTCCTGGTCGTACTTAGCCCACGATGGCTGGCTTCGGTCATTTGTGCTTCCGAGTTGGCTCTTGCACTCCGTCATAGCAAAAAGATCATTCCTATCGTTATCGAAAACGTGGCTGAGTCGTCTGCTCCGACAGAATTAGCGAAACTGAATTGGATATTTTGTCGTCCCAGCGATCCGTTCGAACAAGCGATTGCGTTGGTGAACAAAGCGCTGAAGCTCGATATCGAGCACGCTAGAAGCCATACGCGCCTCCTACTCCGGGCGATAGAGTGGCAAAGTGTCAAACGTGAGACCAGCCGTTTGCTCCGGTCGCAGGAACTCCATCAGGCAGAACGTTGGCTTGCTGAGGCTGGCACCAAAGAGCCCCCAGCTACTAATCTTCACCGACAATTTATTCTGGAAAGTCGACGGGTTGCAGCTGCAGAAACTTCGGCCAACTTGCAGAGGATTTCCGCAGAAGTTCTCGAAAAGCGTCCATTCGATGTGCAACTGGCGGCTTTACTTGGGCTCGAGGCTGTTCGTCTCGACCCTACGGCATCGTCGCGTGAGCGTCTTTACGCGGCTCTGGCGCTGTGCGCCCCTAAGCTTGACAGTTTCGCTCAGCACGAAGTCGATCATTTAGCTTTTTACGACCCAGTGCATCTCGTGGCGCAGTCCCCAACCAAATTGGTGATTCGCAGTCTCCGTAAACCTGAAGGCGATGCCGCGCAAGACCCGCTTGATAAGACGCAAGAACTAGATTTGTTGCAGATGTTTAGATCTCAAAATCCTCAAGCTGCTGACCAAGTATCGGCCATTCTCCTTAATTTAAGGGACGCAAAGTCCGTTTTCATTCTGCAGAATGGTCGCATCCTCGGCGACACAGTGAGTTCCGGCGCGGCCGATCACGGTGAACCAATAAAGATTGCTCGATTCAGTCCGCGCTACGGATTCTTGGCAACTCTCGGGCGAGACTATTTGTCCATTTGGCGCGGCGATGATTTAATGAACAAGTTTCGCCTCCGACTAGATTCGATTTTCGAGTGGCGACCGGACGTTTATTCCATCGGATTCAGTCCCGACGAGAAATATCTTGCGCTCGGTCGCGCTGAGTGTGCTTCGGTGTTGGATCTCTCGACTGGCAAAATTGTCTGCGATGTCGATCACTTCGCATCCTTTGGCGTCGACACCGCAATTGTGGCTTTGGACGCTCAAAATCGGCTGGCGACTGGGCTGGATCAGACAGTTATGATTTGGAGCATTGAAGATCCAAAGGACGCGATTTGGCAAGTTGAGTTGCATTCGAGAGTGAGTGCGGTGGCATTGTCAGATGGTGGCGGCATCATTGGCATAAGCACCAGCGACGGCGTTGCCAGGGTCTGGGATTGGAGGACGAATGTAGAGCTCGCGCGCCTGCCGCATGGATTCTCGATTAATTCACTGGCAATTTCACCTCACGAACGTGCCGTCGCGACCGCCGGAGCGAACGATGAAGTCATTGTCTGGCATCTAGACCCAATCTGGCGTGCTGCGCCAAGGATGGAAGCTTTCGAGGTCAACAGCTACGATTTAGCGCCTGACGCCTCTGCCGTAGTGTATTTTGAGAAGTGGCGTACGGGGTGGAAATTCACCGTGCGCGAACCCGGTTCCAAGAGAGTCCTCGCCCAATTCGACCACCTTGGCCGCGACGAAGTTGCAGTGTCCCGCAACGCGTCGCTGGTCGCGTTTCAAGGTGTTGGTTTTGAAATTCCCGATGCCTCCACAGTTTTTTTCACCGAAGTGCGAGATGTCAAGACTGCGCAACTGATGGCCCGTTTCGAGTTCTTGTGCGACATGCTCGAATTGACTTTCGGATGGACAACCTCGAAATTAGCGCTCTGCGGCTTCCATTCCGTGACGATCGCTGATCTCACTCGAGAACCAGCCTGGATCTTGGGTCTATATCTCGACGAAAAGGAAAACGATTTTACTATTACGGGTGTGCCTTCAAATCTCAGCAATCAGCTTATGAAAGGAGACAAAATACGCACCATTGACGGAGTCGACATTAGAAGCATGTCTCTTGAGGCAGTCTTGTCGCTGCTTCGGGGCGGCCAGGAATCCGTTGTGGCCCTGCGTGTCGAACGCGCCGGAACGGATGGTCTTGTTGATATAACAGCACGCCGGCAGCATAGGTCTTTCGACGGTATGATCGTAGGACAGATAGTCGATGAAGTCGCTCGCTTTGGGAGAGACACAATAAGCTTTACTGATGAAATATTCGCCCGCATTTCCCCTGATGGAACGATCAAAATCACTGATATCGCATTATCCAAAGAGATTGCCGTCCTACAACAAACGGCAGAAGCGATTGCTTTGAGTGCAGACGGTCGTTTGATTGCACTTCTCAAAGGCCAAACGCTTCAGGTTAAGAGGTGGGAAGACAACCTGCTTGTTTTTGAAACTGCAGTTGAAAAAGGCTCCACAGATAGGGCCCTGCTTGCGTTTTCTGCTGACGGGCGGCGACTGGCTGCAGGGTTCGATAAAACACTTGTCGTGTGGGATCTTGACGGCGGCCGCGAAGTCCACAATTCGCGGTTTCATGCCGGTGCTGTGGCGATCGCCCTTTCTCCGACCGGCGATTGGCTAGTGGCGACAAGCGATCAACCGATGACAGATGTCATGAGGCCCGTTCTGGACGAACTGCTAATTTCGAATGCTGGCAAGTTTATCGGCAGGGTCTTAACTAAGGACGAGTGGATTCAGTATCTGCCGGATTTTGGATATGATCCTGCCAACGCAGACGTTTCTGCTGAGCCCGAGTCGCCGCCACATCCGCTGGCGACAGAACAACTCGGAAGCCCAAAGGGGACACCCAAAGGGGAGTAGTTGATTTGTTGGGGAATTCCGGGGACAGTTTATTCAATATAATAGAGTTAAATATACTGTGGGGAATTCGGGCCCAAGCGAGGTGTAGCTCGCGGCAGCATGGAGGCACATTTGCAGGCATGCACTGGCAGGTAAAGATAAAGAGCGTCCAACAGCGGCGTAGACTCTGACGCGGCAAACTGCGCCACGCAGGTCACGCCGCGAGCCGTTAGAATTGTGATAGGAAAGAAAATGGCAAAAAAAATAAAAGAAATAACAGAATTCGATATTTTAGAACTCTATGTATTAGAAATGGAAAGCGAAGGTGCAAACAGGAACTTGGTTCGTATAAGTGTTGACGAGTGTATGGTATCAGCACTCCGTGACAAGTTTGGCATAGAGGTAACTTTAGAGAATTTATATAAGCTAGCAGATATATGTCTTGCAAATGAGTGGCTGGAACACAGAGTTATGGCAGGTAAATATGGGCAGCTTGGTTTGACCACCACAGGGCTGGGTGTTGTAAGGTCGCGGCAGCGAAAAGCGGAAGTCTTAGCCAATAGAACTGCGCTAAAAAAAGCATCAGATTATATTGAAGATCATAAAGGTCTTTTTGTGGCTCTTGGAGCAGTCGTTGCAGTAGCAGGTTTATTGCTCAAACTATTCATTGGGTGAGGTATGGATATTCCCGAATTTGCCATTAATCTAAAGTGCCTATTTTGTGGCTCTGTCCTTGAAGGTCCGGAAGATGCAGAATATTGCTCCGGCGATCTGATTATGTGTACGAAATGTGGTGAAGGAAATGACTATGATAGTGTTCTGGAAGTGGCAAAAGAAGAAGGTATTGAAAAGGTGAAAAGTGTGGCGGAAGAGCAGCTAAAAAAAGAGTTAAAAAAATTATTTAAATAAATATTCTAACTCGTCGCTAGAGCCGATCGCAGTCCGCTGGGCTGCTCCGGCTCAGCTTTTCGATATGAATAAAAAAGGATATAGTCTCATGGGAATTCAACTCGTCATTGACTGCTTACTTAATCGTGGGTCATCACCTGATTCAGAAACAATATTCTTTAAAACACTCAAACACGAGGATCTTGTAAATTATCTTATCACTTACTTAAATTCACACCGCCATTTCTTGGGCTATTGCCACTTGGAGCTCGCGCAGGCATTAAACGATCGAGGCGTTGACTTGTTTCTCCTCACTGACGACGAAAGAATTGGATTTCAAATCAAAAGTGATTTCGATGTTTCCGATGATAAATTTGCGGCCAACGTTAAACGGCAATTCGCAGAGGCTCTTTCTTATTCTCTTACACATTATTTTATTCTGATTTGCGCTTCAATGGAAGAACACAAATTGCGAATCAGCCACTTAATGAACGAAATCGCTCTATTCAAAAAAGTCGATTTCTCTATTTATTCACCAAATAATCTTGTAATTCCTTTACGCAATAAACCAACAGTACCTCGTGACGAACTCTTATTGAGGCGTGTAATAACAGATGACGCATTACATGACTATGAGCGAGGTTACGAGCACTTGCCCGAAGTCATGGACGCTGACATTGAAAGCGCAATGAACCAATTTTATAAATTCGGTGACGACTGGTTTGAAAGTAAAGAAGGTGTGAATGCATATAACAAATTTACTGCTATAGTCCACCAGAAGCAGCGTAAACAATTTGAAGCTGATTTCTACCCGACTCTATCAAAGGAAATTAAACAAAAACGGAAAAGCTTAATTAATTCAGCCTTTAAACTTCTTGATAAATGTCGTGCGTGTACATCTTGGGATGATAAAAGTGAGGACAAATTGGCATCGTGGATTGAATATATTCCAGAAGAAATGATTCCTTGCACTTCAATCCCCAATTTACTGCTGATTAATAAACGCCTGAAGGAGTATTATGAAATCCATATAGAAATGGAAACAGAATCATAACAACCGCATTAACTCGGTCTGGCAATTCTGCTACGCTCCATTGCCAGCCGTTTATGCGGAACGTTATCAGCATTTCTACCCGTAATCTTTGACAAATAGAGTTACGCAATTCTGTTTGTTTGTAGATGTTATCCGCACCTTTCCACAACTATTTCGAGATTAAAAATAAAGGCACTAAATTTGTATTTTTTAAAAAATTATTTCGGAAATTCTTTATATGCTTTTTTAAAAAAGTCTCGTTATAGGGCATTTAAAACGGTCTCTTTTTTAAAGGAACTTGTCAATAAACTTCATTGCTTAAAATGCGGGCAATTTGCTATTTATGCCCCTTGTCTAAATGTTTATACTGCCAATTCCACAGAAAAGAGAAGGGTTATAAACAATAGTGTTGATAGCTGGGTTAAATTTTAGATTATAATTCTTTCCACTTCATCAAGCGAAATCTGGTCATTGCGCCGATCATAAAGCCCCGTCGTCCTGGCCGATTCATGATTAGCCATCTGTTGGGCTATCTCCAGTTTTCCACCATTCCTTAAATATTCGGTAATACCCGTTGCCCGGAAACTGTGACATCCTATCTTAGTTTGAATACCGGTGTCGATAGCCCGCCGGTTGATCATCCTATAGACGTCAGCCTGCGTCATCGGGTTTTCCGTCAGCTTTCCGGTTCTTCCATATGCCGACCGGAAAAGAAACCCTTTTTTGTCCGCGCCGATTCCCGCCGCCTCCATATAGACATGCAGATATTCCTCTAATTTGTGGTGACAGGGCATTTCGTGGAGCTTGCCGCCCTTTTCGTGCAATCTTACCCAGGTTCTTCGTCCCTGGATATATACATCCTCCACCAGCATCTTGATCGCCGCCCCTACCCGAGCAAAAGTATACACCATTAGACCCATCAGAGCCCGGTCTCTTAATCCCACGGGAGAAACATCATCAATAACTTTAAGGATGTCCTGGGCTTCTTCGACAGCCAGTATAGGCGTTTTTCCTTTTTTAACCGAGTATCTTGGTCCCCGGACGGCGCTGGCTGGATTGGTCGGCACTACCTGGCCCACAACCAGCCAGTCATAAAGCATGCGGACGGCGGCCAGGTGTTGCTTCACCGAGGGAGCGGCCAACTGCTTTTGCAGATCCTCGATATAAGCCGCCACATGGACAGGGCGCACAGCCTGCAGAGTAGTAATGCCCTCCTTACGGCACCAAGCCGCAAAATAACCGGCAGCCTTGACATAGGCTCTGCGGGTGTGGGCATTGCGGATATTGACCGTAAAAAACTCCAGCACCTTTTCGGCGGTTCTTTGATCCGGGGCAAAAAGCTCCGGGAGCGCTCCTCTATTTTCTTTTCCTACGGCAATAATTTCACCGGTCATGAAGTCCTCCCAGGATAGTGGTTATATGTATGATAATATCCTTTATCATACACTAAAGGGAAGACTTTTACAATAAGCTGGGACGTCTCCTGTGGAACGTTGTTTTAGATATCTTTGGCATCGGAATATTCGGTGTACTATGATATATAGTAATACATTTGACACAATATGAAAGGTTGTGGCGATAGTGAAATGTAAACCGCTTCAAAGAATTATTTCAGATGTTGACGACTTGGCGGCCTCGCGCCCTCTTTTGAAGTGGGCAGGCGGCAAATCTCAGCTATTGCGTGAATTGCTTCCCCACATACCACAGAAATATAACCGCTATATCGAACCATTTTTTGGGGGCGGGGCACTCTTTTTTGCTATTAAACCAACCGAGGCGGTAATAGCCGACAGCAATCCTGAACTGATCAATTTATATAGGGTGGTTGCTTCCAACGTCGATGAATTAATTAAGCAGCTCCGCCAGTACAAAAACACCGAAGAAGCCTTTTATAAGATTAGAGCACAGGATTGGACGACGCTTTCTCCAGAGAAAGCCGCCGCTCGTACGATCTTTCTAAACCGTACATGCTTTAACGGTTTGTATCGTGTAAATCGGAAAGGGCAGTTCAATGCGCCATTTGGCAAATACGTCAATCCCCGTATTCTTGATGAAGACGCGTTGCGATCAGCGGCCATCTTGTTGAATAGGGCAGTAATTGTTTGCGGCGATTATAAGGATGTTTTACACGAACACGCTCGTCCTGGTGACTTCGTTTTTCTTGATCCCCCATATCTTCCCATTTCTGCGTATTCAGATTTCAAGCGGTACACAAAAGAACAGTTCTATGAGGAGGATCATATAGAGCTGGCAGCCGAGGTTATCCGGCTGCGGGAACTTGGTGCGCATACCATTCTAACTAACTCCAATCATCCCCTTGTCCATGAACTGTATGGACAGTTCGACATGGAGTTATTCAATACCAAACGCCACATAAGCTGCAACGGGAATGGAAGGACAGGACAAGACGTTATTGTCACCATAAAACCCAAAACGCGTTTTAACCTGAAACTGGTTCCAGAACCGCTACCGGAGCAGGCGTTAAAATATCCCTCAACCCGTTTTATGGGTTCAAAAAACAAGCTTCTGAAGGAAATCTGGTCTGTGGTGTCCCAGTTTGAGTTTGATACAGCCATAGACCTTTTTTCCGGTTCGGGCGTTGTTGGCTATATGTTGAAGACGCACGGCAAGGCGATCATATCAAATGACTATATGGTTATGTCTGCGACTTTTGCTAAGGCCATGATTGAAAATAACACCACCACTTTATCGCGTGCTGAAGCTGAAGCACTTTTTGAACCTGTAAACCATAATGATGGATTTGTAGAAAAAACTTTTCAGGGGCTTTATTTCAGCGACAGCGAAAACCGACTAATTGACGTGCTCCGGACTAATATCATGTCGGTGAGGAGTTTATACAAACGGTCCATTGCCATGTCCGCCCTTATTAGAGCATGCCTTAAAAAGCGGCCACGTGGGATTTTCACTTACACGGGGAGCCGCTATGACGACGGCAGGCGAGACATTCGTTTGTCGTTGAAGGAGCAATTTCTTGAGGCAGTGGAAGCCATTAATAACGCGGTCTTCGACAATGGGCAGCAGAACAAGGCGCGACACGGAAATGCTTTGACCTTGCCGCCGCAAGAAGGTTGCCTCGTTTATATTGATCCGCCTTACTACAGCCCGCTTTCTGATAATGAATATGTCCGAAGGTATCACTTTGTGGAAGGGCTTGCTAGAAATTGGCAAGGAGTAGAAATCCAGACACATACGACAACCAAGAAGTTCAAAAGCTATCCGACTCCATTTTCAACCCGAAAAGGCGCGGCGGAGGCCTTTGATCTCTTATTTAAGCGATTCCGACGTAACATTTTGGTTGTTTCATATTCATCCAATAGCAAGCCTACAAAGGATGAAATGCTGGAACTAATTGGAAAATACAAAGAATTTGTGGAAGTTATCCCTATGGATTACAAATATTCCTTTGGTACACACGGCCACAAGGTTGGAGACAATAACAACGACGTCCAAGAATATTTATTCGTGGGGTACTGATATGTCAGAGCTATCGCAATTTGATAGGGAAAAACTGGAAGCTGCACAGCAGGCAGTAGATTTAGCACGACAGTCCGTAAATGAATTATACAAAGCGGATGATCCTATTCTTGCAGAACATGCCTATGACCTACTGGAACCCTTAACGAAAATGAACCAGAAACTTAGACGATTATTGACGTTAGTAAAATGAGGCCGTGGTATCTCGGTAATACAACTGTCCGCAGCCCTTTCCGTCTTCGTGATGGGCTGATCGCGCTTGCAAACTCCCCGTTGGGCGGACGTATAAAGGGTAAAGATAACGAAATAGCTTTTGCACGGGTGCTGCACAACGCCGGCGTTGTGAATATCGTCCGTCTCGATGCAGATGTTTCCGACTTGGGCCGCAAATGGCGCGCAGCGTTGAGCCAGCTGGGATTCATCTACCCCGAAATCCCTACCCGCGAAAAAATAAGGCAAGCAGAACTTGGCGAGCCGTTTTCGATTACTCCTAATGGCCGCAGACTCATTGCCGCAGACACGGTTCCAGGCATGCAGGAATGCTTTCTCCGTTCGCTAGCTGCATATTACATTCCCTCAGTCTTGGAACGAAACTATAAGTTTAACGTCTTTTCTCCCCTTCGACATACTTTAGCGATTATGCTTGAGCTAGAGAGACTTACTGGCGAAAGTAGGCTTAACTTTCTCGAAATGGGGCTGTATGTCCAACTTACTTCGTCGGACAATCCCCTAGGAAATGTCGTCGAAAATATTTTGGCGTTTAGGTCGAGAAGAGAATTAGATCCTAGAAAACGCCGCTTCGATCAACAAGCCTTGAAAAAGGCAGCGATCGAACATGACTACGTTGCTGGCACATTTAACGATTATGCGGACACAAACTTTCGCTACTTGAAGGCCACAGGACTTGTCCAGAGCAAAGGGCGAGGTATTGCCATTAACCCTGAAAAAAGGGTTTTCATTGAGCGGTTATTGGCAGATGCTGTCATCCCGGAAAGTGATCTGTCCTTGCTTGTTTCTCTGTGTAAAGGGGCGACCTTGCCAACTGACAACAGAGATGCTGCCCTTATCGTTCTCGATGATCTTGTGGCGCAAGTGAACCGTCGCGGTGTGCGTTATGACCTGAGCGGCCGGGAGGTTTGCACACCGGCAGATATTGCCATCATTCGCCATGAGATCGAGGACATACTTTCCCGACTTAATGAGGATGATTATGCAAGGAGGCAGGCAGAGGAATGGGGAGAAATCAACGCATATATGCAATTACTGCTCAATCCCCGCAGTCGGCGAGCAGTGAGCGACGATGACACCATAAAAATTCCACAAGCAGAAGCACCGGCATATTTTGAGTGGGTCTTATGGCGGGCTTTCCTAGCCATTGACAGCCTCACTAACAAGCCATACGAAGCACGGCGGTTCAAAGTTGATCAGGATTTCTTACCTGTGAGCACGGCACCAGGAAATGGCCCAGACCTTATTTTCGAGTTCGAGGAGTTTGTGGTTGTGGTTGAAGTCACACTAACGGAAAGTTCTCGTCAGGAGGCCGCTGAAGGTGAACCTGTTCGCCGTCACGTTGCTGCAATTGTCACAGAGTATGCTAAGCCAGTTTACGGCCTTTTTATCGCCAATAAGATTGACTCGAATACAGCAGAGACATTCCGAATCGGTGTATGGTACACCAACGACGATAACCGAATGAGGTTAGACATCGTTCCTTTCACTCTTTCCCAATTCAAAATTTTCTTTGAAGCCATGTTTACATCAGGTAATGTACAGACGACAGCCATACGCGAATTACTTGATACCTGCGGAGATTTCCGCACAAATCTTCATGCCCCTGAATGGAAGGCTGAAATTGATCGGGTTGTTCGAGATGTTGTGGAAACATTCACAGCGGTGAGTTAGCTAATTGATCATTAACGATTAAACATCTCTCCTTTCAGTCTGAGGAGAGAATGGTAACTATTCACAAAAGATAGGGGTATTTTTAATATATTGTTAGAAAATCATGGAGGTATAAAAGCATGGTGATACCTATGTGCATAGTTTGTTGGAATAGATTTCTCATTTCAGGGCTAACACATCTTCATAAAGCTTTTTCAAGTGATCGTCAGACATATCCAAGATTGGCTCATACATAAATGAATTCAGGTGAATATTTTCCGGCGTCATGAGAATTACACGTTTTATAGTTGCGATAGTGTCAGCATCAACGTCGAATAATTCTTTGAACTTTGCTAGCAGCCTGGGTGTTTGATTTGAGTCAATACCGGCAACAAAAGCATCATCGTTTATTTTCTCCACCATGAATTTTTCAGCAGCGATTCGTATGGCAATCGAGAGAATAACTTTGTTTTCTAAGTTGATGCCGTCGCAAGCCTTGGAGATGCACTGTTGTGCTTCGAGATGGATTAAATCAATCATTGGTCTGCTGCCATTGGGTGATTTTCCCGTTGTGCCAAATACTGTATTGTAAATATTATCGAGATCGTTTTCGCTGATGCCAACGGAGTCGCTCTTCCAGTGCAGTAATGACGTGAGTTTGACATAATCAGGATCTTTGTCGCTTTTTGTAAATTCAATTAGGTTGCGAATAAAAGGAATTGAAGCGATCTTCTTTTTAGAATCGGTGAAGAAATGCGGCTTCCAGTCATTTGCGAAAATGTTCTTGATACCTGTTGCCTGTTCCAGAGTAATTCCATTACTGTTCTTCAAGGCCATGAGACAACACGGGTAGCTCACGAACCTTCTGTTTATAGTGCGGAAAAAATCAAAGTTGTGCGTCAGTATGATCTGCTTGAAGTATGGTTCTTCGGAAATATCTTTTAGGTATTGAATGATGGCGTATTTGTTCTTGTAATCGAATGAATCCGCGATGTCATCGACAATGAATACAGTTTCTTGCTGTGTCTTTTTTCGAGCTTCAACTTCAAAAATTATATTAAGTATGTAAAAAGCCCTTTTTTCTCCTGTGCTTAGGGCCTGCAACAAAGCGGCTTTTTCTACAGGTGTTTGGTCAAACCCATCCTCAAAAGTGAATGCGAGGCTCAGCATCGGTTCCTGGCCTAATATGACGGAGACCCTGTTTTTTGCACTCAGCTTGAACGGTACAAAAAAACGGCTATTAAAAATCTCAATAACCGATTCCCACTGAGTCCGCTGTTTGCTTGCTTCCTCCTCAATCTCCCCCTTTCTCTTTTCCGTCGCTTGGTATTTATCGATCAAATCTTTATAGAGTTCAAATCGTTCCTTGAAGTATGACTTCCAAATTTTTTCTTTAAAGCTCTCAATGTTTGCCAGCTCTGAAAGAATCTCCTCATGTTCTGCTAAGTAAGCCTCAAAACCCCTAACATTCACGTTTTTCTGGATCAGTTTTTCAATGTCGGCAAACTTCTTCCTAAGCTCCTTATCACTCGAAATGCCCTCTTTCTCCTTTTCAATCAGTTCCTCAAGCTGCTTCTTGCTAGTGATTTCCAGTTTATCTTCGGCATTCAAATATACTGTGTGCTTGGCATCAAAGAACCCATTTTCAGCGAGGCTCTTAGCAATGGTAGCAGCATTGTAGTAGTTAAAAATGCCCTTTTTAAAATATGTAGAGGCAGCTAAGAGTTCATTATATTTCTTGATATAATTCTCAATCGCCGTTTTAACGTCTTTAGTTCCAAGGAAGCTCAGAACCTTCTCGTCAAAAATAGTGTCGTATTGAACGCCCGCGAATGGAGCATCTTTTTGGGCCAGCATTTCATCCTTGATACGGATCAGTGCGCGGAATAACTCGTTGTCATGCTTAGTAAACGTCGAGGATATTTCTTTCTCCAAGTCCTTTTTTGAACCCGATTGTTCCTTCAAAGCCTTTAGGAATATTTCCTTGGATTTATCGATTTCTACGTAAAGTTCCTCATATTCCTTTCGCAGCTTGCTGTCCACGAGTAGGGTTGAAGTTTTTTCCGTGTGGCTGATATCCCCGTCGTCATAGGGGCGGATGACGTAGACGCTTTCCTTGGGTAAATCAACTCCGTTCTCATCAGTTATTTTTCTATTGGACACTCGCGATGGGAATATCCGATCCTTGGATGCTTTCGCGTCGGCCACATCCTTAAAGGTCTGTGCCAGAGAAGATTTCATCGCGCCATTAGGAGCGTAGATAGCGTAAGCACTTTGTTTAGAGAAATCGAACTGTTTTTGAAGCTTTTTAATTCCGTAGCAGTTTTCCAAATCGATATTCAATTTATTCATCTTTTATCCTGAACCGCGTCTTATTTGTAAGATGTTAACAAAGGAAACCCTTTCAGTTCATACGGGGAGGGTGATTTTTCAGGCTATGGATTCCAGACCTTTTTTCTGCACCAAAGTAAGCAGCTTAAGAGATGGCCCACGTGGTTCTTTTTCCCCTCTTTCCCATTGGCTTATCAAGCTAACGGTCACATTCAGATATTTTGCAAATACGGCTTGACTGACACCGGCATTTTTTCTGACTTTCGCGATTTCCTTTGCCGAAAGTTTTTCTATGCTTGTCAGGCAAGATACGTCAAAATCGCGCATCGTTTTTGTGTCTATCAAACCAAGGCGATGCAGGCCGGTCGCCGTTTCGTGCAGCGCTTCCAGCGCTTCACTCTGATATTTCTTTTTCATGGTATTTTACCTCCTCTAATTCACCCGCGTTTAATGCCTTTCTTATGCCGGCATCACTAATACTCAGTAATATTTGCGCCATCTTTTGGTATCCATCCAGTTCGACGGCGCTCAGGTTGGCCTTTGCGTTCTTTGGAAATCCGTACACGAACACGGCCCGTTTTTTTGTCCGATAGACGATGATTGTTCTGTAGCCGCCGCTTTTGCCCCCGCCTACGCGGGCTACCCTCTTTTTGAGGAGGTTGCCGCCTAAATCCCCATCATGCAGGCCTTTTTCTATTTCCTGTATGGCCTCAGCCAGTTTCGTATCGCTGATATCCTCTTTTCGTGCAAAGCGTGTAAACCACTTGGTTTTTAATATCTGCACCAACCCCTCCAATTCTTGGTAATTAATATAACACTGAGTGTTATACTTTGCAACGGTTTATTAAAAAGAATATTACTTTAACGATTCGTTATCCTTTATTAATTATTGATGCTTGGACTCTTTTCATTTCTTCCAGTAATTCCTGCTTGGAAATTATACCTTTCCTGTCTAGGAGATTAATTAATGCTTCCGATTGGATGACTTCAGAGATCAACAATTCTTTAAAATCTACTATTTGTTTTTTATCAAGTTTTTCGGCCATTAGTTTTTTTACCTTCCAGTGTATTCGTCTGAATGTTCTCTATGCTTTGCCCAATTATCCAAATAGCTCTTTGCCAATTCCTTATTCCAGGTAATCAGCAAGTTCTCTGCATTTTTTTCTTCTGCAGCTTTGGTGAAATTAAAACTGCCGGTAATGACTATTGCCCGATCTATGATAATAATCTTGTTGTGAGCGATAGCGTGTTTGTCATCAATATAGGTAGGAATTCTTGAATTGGATAGAAAAGTGGCCGATGTATATCGCTCCTTACGCTGGCTCTTGTCGAGAATGGCCTGTACCTTAACGCCTCTTTTGTGGGCGTTTAACAGCGCTCTTGCGATGGGGACAGAGGTGAAACTATAGGCTTGAACGAGGATCTCCGTTTTTGCTTTTGCGATCTGACTGACAATTGCTTCTGTACAGCCTCCTCCAGGGCTGAAACATGTTTGTGTCCGGGTGTTGTTAAGAGTTAGTTCTGTCGCATTGGATATTTGCTGAAATGCGGCGAGAAGTAAGCTGACAATAATAATGTTGCAAAATATTCGTATTTTCATGGTGAGCTCCAGCATGTAATTGGATTGAAAACATCGAGAGTACCTGTTTCCCTTATATCTATCGGCAATTCGATTTGCATTTACAAAGACATTGAGGATAATGTTTTGCGGATTTTTTCATAGCGTTTCTTGAAGGTAGCATTCTTTTTCAGGTAATAATGGAAACTTCGATATGTGGGCATATCACGGTCGTTTCCAACAGCAGTCACTGACCGGCCTGACTGAATACGCTTTAAATACTCCTCATAATCGGCAAGAGTTCTTCTTTTGCTTTCCAACTTCAGATCGTCGGGTGTCAACTTACCCTGCTTTTTAAGCGTGTGCCACCTTTGGCGAACTGCGGATACCGTAACGCCAAGGGCTGCGGCGATTTTCAGAAGAGTGTTTCCTTTCCTTCTCAGCTTGATCAAATCCCGTTCAAATTTTTTATCCAGTTTACTGGCTCGTACTTGAACACTGTAAGGTAAATTTCGCCATATTTTTTCATACTTCTTTTTGAATTTCTCGTTGACTGCTACATACTTGAGAAATGTCTGACGGCGCGGCATGTCTTTATCGTGCGATACTTCCGCCGGCGTGCGTCCTGAAGCAATACGCCGCAGGTATTCCTCATAATCTTCCTGTGTCCATTTCTCTTTTCGGCCATGCAGCTTAAGCAGTTTGTGGCGGCTGTCATTTCTTGAGGCCTCAACAAGTGGACGCCGCTCTTGCGACAATTTTATTATTTTTTTGATATGTCCCGGCGATGGTGAATATGGCACTTTGCCTGTTTCCCGCAATGCTGTAATGTGCTTTGATGACTTGTCGCGGAATATTTTCCCCGCAAGGCCGTATGTCCAGGGAATACCGAATTGTTGCCTGTATTCATCCATCGTTGTGCCGTGGCCTTGGGAAATATGAATGCCCAGATTGCCGTAATTCCTTCCGCAAAGAAGGCAGGTCAACCGGTCTTTATTGAAGTATTCCTTTAATTCTTCAAATGAAGAAAATATTCCATTCCAGGGATATCCGGGCAGGGGTTGAATATTACATTTATGCCGATACCATGAACCGGATCCTTCTTTATATTTACTCTGCATAACTATTACTTACCCAAACTGGATTCTTATTTATCTTTGGTAAAATTTGGTCCCATTCCAACTTTGTAACCCATTTCGTTGGCAGGATAAGGCTTGAGAATGGGAAGCAGGAGAGATTTATCCTCGATATTTTCCTTAAGCCATGTTTGTTCCAGTTCTTTAGGAATAATGACGGGCATGCGGTCATGGATTGAACTTATCAGCTCTTTTTTGTCTTATCCAATTCGGGCTGAAGAATTTGAATGAGGGTTTCCATTTTTTCAACAGCCCAGTCTCTCAAGTCATCAGTAATCTTACCTTGCTGCTTCTCGATGTAAAGCCGTGTCCAAGTTTTGCCCCAATCTTGCTGAACAACGATTGTTTCATTGAGTGCCTTTTCGAGCTTGTCTTTTAGTTGGGTACAGGCTGAAAGCAGACTCCGATTTGATTCTTTGTTTCCTTTTTCAAAATGTAGCTCTACACCAAAACTGGAGCGAGGACGGCCATGAAATCCCCATTCAAAATGCACCCCGCTGATGCCTGTTGGGATCTGATAGTAGGCTCTTGGCGTGGGAGTGACGTATTCACGAGAAAGAGTTTTCTTTAACAGTTCAATGCACTGCGAGAAAAACTGAACATACTCTGATTGCGTAAGTGACTTGGAGTGTTCAGCAATATCCTTTTTTTCTGCTTGTATAATAAAATCCTTCGCTTCCGGCAGAGGAATTAGAACAGATGAATTGACGGCAACACATCCATTTTCTAGTTCATACGGATCCCATTTTACGCAGGACACATCTAATGCGAACTTACGTAACCAGATAACGGATGCCGTAACTTCGGGACGAAATTCCCTGGCGACAAGGATAATTCGAGGACGATCATTAAGTTCCTCGAAATCATCGTTTTCAATGAAGTCGAGAATTGCTGTTTGAGCCTTCTCTGATGTTATCTCAATGCCTTTCTGTTTCTGGTATTTTTCGTACATCTCAACAAGATCGGGAAGGCGAAGCGTCGAACAGTAGGCGGCATATTTAAGTGCTTGAAGGTCAACATTCTTACCACTATCGTCACGCTTGAGCTCAATAACAACAAGATTGCCATCCTTGTCGAGACCAAGGAGATCAAGGCGCTCATTTGTTTTATCAAACCTGTCATACTCCGACGTAATTATCATTAATTCCTCGCCGAGCATTGCAGGATACTGCTCTATCCATTTTGCCAAGTCCTGCCGTTCCAGAAGGCCATGGTTCCTGAATTCAGTCTCTTTGCAGGGCATAAGTGATTTATTATGTCTGTCATAAATGTAGAGCATGCAGTTTCATCCTTGTATCATTCAATATAAAGAGCTAACCCGATAAGCTAAGCCAGAGCACCTCCAGTGGCTTCGATCGGCTCTAGCGATGTTCAGTTTTTACTTTTTTCTTTTTTCAGGGCTTTTAATAATACTTTCTCATTGATAACTTTTTTGCCAGAAAGTTTCTGGCAGCCCTTCTCTACCAAAGTGATAAAATCTTGGGCATCAGAAAAATAGTTTTTAAAAGCAAAGCGAACATCTTCTGATGTATCCGCTTTAACCAATACAATATCTTTTTCTGGACGCTCTTTTTCCAACTGAAACAATGCCCGAAGTGCTTCGGGAGCATCACGATATGTCTTTACTTCCAACTCGCCTGATTCCGAAAAAATCAGTATCGTGTTTCTGTTTGCGCTTACAACTTTATCTGCGGCGTTTAAGCTCCGTAGTGTACTTAAGAGCTTTAAATCTTGATCAAGTATTAAGAAATCTTTCACAAGTTCCTGATCATTTTTCGTCGGAAATGGGCCTGAAGACTTCTCATTTACTCTTGCGAGGATTTCACTGGCAAATGACATAGCATCTTGATACCGTGTATCCCCTTCTTGGAACTTTGGTTGGCTTTCTGTAATGAAGCCTATGACTTCAACAGCCGTAGCCCATGCATGCTGGATTTTTGTTCGATACTGTACTTCCACCATTAGACCCTTCAGGTGACGCCCAATAGTTGAATTGACGTCATATACATAAACGTCATGTATTCCCCGATAACCCGTTTTTTTGGGGTTCTTTATATAGTCGTATTTGTTAGGCTCGTTCCGTCTTTTGTGGTGAAATTGCGCTTTGTGAAAGTTTTCCCTGAACCGGTATAGTGATCCTATGTCTGAAAATATTAGCCGACACCCAGCAACATCATCCATTCGTGACAATTGCATGTCTGGATAGCGATTCAATTTGCCAAAAATGGTAGATCTTCTTTTATGCCTTTGTGCGACAATGATGTCTTTATTACGAGTCCTATTTCTTAATATTGCTTGAAATGTATTCAATACTGCGCGATGAGCAGCACGCCATTCTTCAACCACAAACAAATCTTCTGGTGAATAAGACTCACTACGAATATTATTTCCTGCTAGGTTTACCCTCGACCTTGAGCCACCTGGAAATTTATCGTTTATAGAATCATTCATTTTTGGTTATTTCCTACTTCATGCTGAACAGTGTTTGTATGGATCATTGATAATATACCAAACGCCGGGTGATGTCCTAATTTGGAATTGTAGCTGATTCCGACATTGGTTTAGGATACCATCTTGTTTTTCCTGCCTTATCTTTTACCAAAGAAAACCTGTAATTCTTTTTCTGCTTCCACAAAATGAAATCCGGACGAAACGAAACGCTAATAAAGATGTCCCCTATATCCACGGGAAACTTAAACTCAATAATGCCAGACGGAAAATAGGTTTTGCTCTCTCTGCGATACAGAATCGGGATTGGTGGTTCTGCACGCCACATCATCCCCGATATTTTAATTGTACCTTGCGTAGAAGAACCCATTTTGTCTTTCATACCCCATTTTATCTCGACGTCATGGATGGGCAGCAAGCCCTCATTCGTAATCACAAATGGAGTTTGGAGAGGATCTTGAGAATCGACCGATGTATTCGGGATAATGGAAATATCAGGTAAGAGGGATAAAAATGAAACAAAGGTCCCAATTACTACTGAGAAAACGACAAACAGTGGCCAGAAACGTCTCAAAAAACGCCTTGGTGGTCCTTTTTGCTGGTTGCGTGTCGATCTTGGCGTGCTGGTAACTTTATGCTTTTGTTGTTTTCGTTTTGTAGGCAACGATGCTTATCCCGTGAATCTATTCTTGTATTCCACAACTATTACCGCCCGAATAACATCCCTAGCCAAAATTACGGGCATATATGAAGAATATCATAGTAACGGCGTTTCGAACTTCCGTCTATTGGTGATGACCAAGCGTAGCATTTTATTGCAGATGGATGATTTTTTAGATTAGGACACTACCAAACGCCACAAAACTGTTAACATAAAACACCTGATCAGAAAGTACAATTTCTATCCTAATAGCCTAATATTAAATAATAATCAATTTATTTCCTATTTTCTCACTTGGTATATTATCTGGGTAGGCATAATATTCCAACTCATTTACGGAATACTATTCATTTCACTCACCTTCAGGAATACTATTTGAAATGCTTTATAAAGAGTGAAAAATACCTAATGCTCGATTTTAGGAAGCTGTTTGCAGGCGTGAGAGAGACGGGAAAATATCCGATTAGCCGAGACATGTTTCAACCAAAATTCAATGATCTGACCCAATCACTCAGTATGTTACTTTGTATTTGAAAGGAGAAACACGCCGCCGTCATTTGGGGCTGCCTTTAATGCATATCAAGACCATAAATTGAAATTTCTGTTATTTTTCAGGTGTAACAATCTTTAGATGCCCTGGCCTACGCTTGACTTGATATCTTCCTTAGAAGAGGAAGGAGTATTTAAAAGCATTTCATTCCAATCCTTCCCAAAGCAAGGAACCTTGCTAATCATTTTGTAATTTTTATTTAAAGTATTCTTTAAATAATCTCTCAGTTTATTCAATATATTCCTTCCTCCGTCATCATTATCAAGGCCGAAAACCACCGTGCTGCCTTCAGGAAGGTTTTCAATCGCTTTTAAGATCAATCCCGGTTGTGTCGGGTTAACTTCCCCCGCTATGGATATATAGCGTGTATTTTCGTCATTAAATATGGCCTGATAGGACATTGCATCAATCGCACTTTCACAGATAACAAGGTGGTCATCCGACGAATAATTATTGCTGCACCACAAACCCTTTACACCGCCCGGCGCAAATCCCGTAAAACCCTTGTTCTTGACCTCGTACCCACAAAGGCCCTCATCATCATAATGGGGAAATAAAGTGTTCCTGTGGTCATCCATAGCCATACAACCATGAAACCGAGGACTTTCTTTCAGTCCACGGGTTGTTAAATAAGGTGTGCTATCGCAGATCGTCGCCTTAGAATACTTCTCTTTCATTAATTTTCGATTCCTGGCCAGAGGAATAGGTTCAGGATAATTCATTTCTTTCCTACTGTCCTGGCTCCTGGATGTTCCCATCCACTCACGCAATATTTTCCGAATATCCCCCAGGTTGCCAGCGCCTCTATGCTGAAGAAAATCTATGATTGTCCCGTTGTCATGGTTGTCTCTTACAGAAAAATAAACCCAGGTAAGCCCCTTTTGGGAGATTATTATTTTATCCCCATCATAATGACGCATGACAATGGAATTACGGGAGCTTTGTTTCTTATCGAGAAAATATCCTCGATCCCCCGCAAATTCAGTCAAACTGATCGACGTTTTGAACTGACTCAGCTCATCACCATAAGGCATGCTCTACACCCCCTATGTCCGGTTCTGTGCCTAAGGAACGGTACTTATCCGATTTTCCAATGGTAAATACATTTTGTTCAACTTCCTGCCTAATTTCTTCTTGCGTGACTATAATATTGCTCAAATTAAGATTATCCCTGATAATGAAAGGGGCCATCTTCTTTTTATAATTATAAACCGGAAATTCCGTAACGGTAACATAAGGGCTGTTTGGTATCTTTACATAGGCGTGAAGATCGGCCAGGGTCATAAAGTCAGAGTTCAAAAGCAGCGGTTGCCGCTTCCTTCTGGAAGTCATTGAAACACCATCCCGGTAGTTTTCAACCCCCATGCTATGTGTTTCTTCCGTTTCGATAATTTCCGTATCCCCGATTTTGCGGACAAGATATTGTGCAGTGTCAGGATCGGAAACGGCAAACATGATGGAAGTACCACAAGCATTGACGATGGTATTGGCGATGTCCGGCGTGTATAACTTCCTCAGTTGCCCCATGTCCTGAATCCCGATCCAGCATGATCCGCCTTTACTTCTTGAAACCGTTAAGAGGTCTTTTATACTTGATAGTCTCTGGAGGCTTCCAAACTCATCGAGAATAAAAAATATCCTCCGGTTAAGGTCGTCAGGCAAAGACAATAATTTCTTACCCAGGTAATCAATAAACAATGACAGGATAGGGCGAAGGGTGTCTTGAGTATCTGCCTGATTTGTCACGAAGATAAATCCAGAATCTTTCGAGTTAAGCCACTCTATAAGAGAAATACTTTCCGAACTGTCATTCATGAACTGGAATGCCTGGGCATATTGCATCATCGTTGCGAATATTCCCTTTGCCTGAGGGCTGTCAGGATTTTCGACAAAACGAGCGCCTGCTTTCCCTTCGGGAATCGAATTAAGGGCCTTATAAATATCTGTTCCTGGCTGTGTAACGGCTTTCCATATGCCCTCGTTGGTCCTCATGTCCTCTTTCCATAGATAATGAATTAATCCCGAAAATACCGCCCTTGCGCCATCATGCCAGAAACTGTTTTCCGAGAAAGTCGGGGGAATTAAAGAAAGGGAAATACTGTTTATATCCAGTTGGGTTTTCAGATCGTCGAAAATACACCAACCGGCGCTTCTTTGGTCGAGTGGATTAAAAAGAATGTCTCGGGACGGATCAAAAAAGCTTTCCGTGTAATCCCCTTTCGGGTCATAAATTATTGCCTTTTCTTTCCTTTGGGAAAGGCGATAAACGACTTGAGAAAGAAATACTGTTTTCCCCGTTCCGGGCCTGCCGACGATGAAGCAGTGTTTGTTTTCCTCTTTCCAGGGCAAGCGGAAAGAACCGATGGGAAGATCGCCTTTCCCGATTTCAGCGGCAAACTGATGGTCAGGAATTAAACTGACTCCCCTTAAATGTTGTGTTTTTGCCTGATCTGTTGCCCTTCCTTTAAAGAGCATTAGGACGAAAGGATAGATCAGATAGAGACTACCGAAAATCAGCAGGAGATATAACCAGTCAGACCACAAATATTTGCCGTAGAGGGCAACACCAGGCCAGTTTATAGGATGATGTAATTTAATACTCCACACAAGATAACCGGAAATTTCACGAATGAGGTCCCGGTTGCGGTAATACAGGAAGCAGAGGGATAAGATTATATGAAATATTCCGAAGGCAACCAAGATGTAGAGATACATTTTCAGAGACATTCTCAGGCCCGAAAGCCATGTCTCAAATCCTTTATAGCTGCTTGTTTTCATCAATTACGACCTCTTGTACGGGCGTAAAATCAGGTCCTTGTTCACAAATACGTTGAATTTCATTCCCGGCGTGATCTCGATGGTCGGCTGAACATTAAGATTCTTGTCCGCTATCTTTGCTCCTACGTTGGCAACTTCCTGGGCTGCGCCTGAGGCCGCCAGTTGCCCGAAAGACGCTTGTCCCGAATCGTAATTACCGGCGGCAACTTTTGCGGTAGCCGATAAGATGCTGCTCAGCACCACGCCCGTGATCAGTTTCCCGTAATGGTTATTAACCTTGTCTCTCAATCCCGCATAGCCGGATAAATCAACGCCGTCCATGCCTTCCAGGTCAATGGAATCTCCATTCGGAAAGATCAGCCTGGTCCAAACGATTAAAACCCGTTCCTGAGCATAGGCTACTTTAGAATCATACGTTCCAATAACCCGCGTACCCTGGGGGATCAATAAATGACGTCCGGTTACGGTGTCGTAAATGTTTTCCCGGACTTGACCGACAAGACGGCCCGGCAGATCGGAATTGATGCCCGTAATCATCACGCCGGGAATGATGTTTCCCGCTTTCAACTCATATCGGGATAGGACCGGGAGTAGTCCGCCTTTGACATAAAAGCCGTTCCGTTCCTTTTTCTCTTTTTCGATAAATTCCCGCTTCTCGTTCTGCATGTTCTGGTCGTCTGTTTTCTGCTCCCAGGGCATCGTCGGCAAGTTGACTTGCGGATAGGCTGGGGCATTTTGTGGCTGCTTCTCCGGTTGAGCAGGGCCGGCGCTGGACAGCCCCGCAAACTTGACCGGGCTTTTTCGCGCATCGAGTATTTCTTTCTGCAGATCAGACAGGCCCTGACCGGATTGTTCACTATAGGAATTAATCGCCCCCGGAGATATGTTTTTGACATTTCCGACTTTGTAAGGTTCTGCCGACGTTGAAACAGGCGGCGTCCCCGGCTGCTGCGGGTTAACTTCCCCACGTTTCATCTTTTGTTCTTCCTCAAAAGTGCTTAATTTTGAGTATGAATCCGGTGCGGCTGCTATGACGTCCGGTGTCGGCGCGCCGACATTCTTCTTTTCTTCCTTAATCATGTTTTTTTCGGCTATCTCCTGAGGAGAGAGCTTCTTTTGCGGCTGTAATGCACTCATAATGGCAACGATCATGATTATACCGACGAGCGTTCCAAGGATAATGATCAGTTTCCGGTTGAATCTTGTCCCGGATGGAGGCTCTGGGTGCAGCATAACTCCCGGCGTCGTTATCTCCTGCGGTTCTTCCGGTGTTGTCGATGGTTCGAGGGGTTGCTGCACGTCGGTATTCTTTTTAAATCTGGAAAAGAAATTCATGGCCCCTCCTTTAATTCTTTCTGGAAATCACGACTGTTTCTTTCAGGCCGTTTCGCATTTCCGCCTTTTGGAAAAGCCTATCAACGATGTAGTAATTGCCTTTCACCCGGTAATTGACCAGGGCAAGGCCCTCATTGCTCTTAACGAACAATGCCGGAGCTTCTCCCGAGGACATATGCCCGGACATTTGGATATAAGTTTTGGTGCCGTCATCAAAAACCATTTTCGGTGTCCACGAAAAAGAACCTCCGAAAATGCCTGTTTGCTCGTCAATGCTGTAGTTGAAATTCATCTTATCCGGCGCTACCACCGGCGTTACCTCTTCTTCCTCTTTTTTTAACCGTTCCTCTTTCTGCCGGAGGAAGGCGGCTTTATCATCGAGAGGGTATGTCCAGCCCACTATCGGGCTATAAAAATCAGCCGTGGACCTTGCCCTGATCTGGTAAGCTCTTTTATCTGTCGTAATCATGAAATTGGTCATAATCCCCGATTTCAAGGGCTTCACATAGATGTGCCAACGTTTTTGCTCGCCATTGCCAGACATGGCCTTGTCAACGATCCAGCGGACGGTATCGCCGCCGCCGATAAACTGTATATCTTCCCCAGGCTGCAACTGAATATCCGTCAAGTACCCTTCATGACAAAAGATTTCATAAAGGGCTGTCGGGCTGTAGGAATAGAAAGTTTTGGACTGCACTTTCGGTGCGCCCGGCACTCTCTGTAATCCATCCATCGTTGCAACCTTTATTGCGGTCTTGGCATATTTTTCCTGTCGGACTTCTTCATAAGTCAGCTTTTCCTCTTGCGGCACTTCTCCTGAAATTGCTGGAGCATCCGGTAAAGCATGTTTTGTTGTCTCTTTCAGTTCGGGGTTGATGGCTTCTCCCTCCCCGGCCTGGACATAGGGAATAATCTTCCCGGAATAATACCAGCCCAAAGTGACAAGGCCACCTATAAAGACACTGGCAATAAAGAGGCTGAGAACATATTTTCTTTTTCCTATTGCCGCCTTAAAAAGTTTTAATAGCTTTTGCTTCATGATAATGCCTCCTAAAGTTCCTTTGACCATGAGAAATCCTTGATATAAAGTCCCAGGGGATTGCTCATGATTTCTTTTTCCGTCTTTGGTGCCGAGAAATCGACACTGATTAATCCGGTCATCCGGTATGACTCTTTCTTTGCCCCTTCCTTGCTGAATACGTCTTCAGTCCAACGGATTTGATAGGTGCTTTCCGACATCTTGACGATTGCCGCCGGGGTGATGGATATCGTTTCCTGGCCTATCTTGGACATGGGATTTTCCGCTTTGATGATCTCATTCATTTTCAAAGCGGCTTTTTGCCGCATGTACCCGTAGGCGCTTATCCAGGCCTGTTTTTTCACAACGACATCCAGGGGCATGTCCCGCATGTCCTTGATCCATTTTATAAGGAAGTATTTCACTTGCGGGTCGTTCGGCAGGCCTTTGGCCTGAACAGCTTTCGAGACGGCCAGTAATTCGCCGCCTGGCCCCACTTCGACGATATAGGGCGCTACGGCGCTCTTCGTCGATTGATAGATAAGACCTCCCACAAGGACGAAACAGAGCGCCAGCGCCCCAAAAAACGCCAGTCGCCAATTGTAAGCCTGCAACCTGGCATTGCCTATCCTGTTGTCCCATACTTCTTTCGCCCGCTGATACGCCGATTCGGGAATTCCCGCAGGCTTGTAGGATGATGTAGGCTGGTGTAATTCTGCATTCATGGTTATCCTCCTAAATTAGGTGTGGCGCTTCCCCCTCCCCCGCGTGACTCCGGAGGAACGGAATTTTTAACATAGTGAAGCCGGTTGATCATGTTGGCCACTCTCATGGGCGGTTGCGCACTTCCGCCGTCTGAAGATCCTCCGCCTGTTGATCCTCCTCCTCCCCCGGAACCGTCAAGCGCTTCAGCGGCGGTTTCTTTCCCCTGGTCAAACGGTTTCCTTACAAAGTCTGCTACTCCACTCGCGCCCCTGGCTGCGTATGACTTGGCAAGGTTGGTAAATCCGCTCATGCCACCGGTGCTATACGCGCCGGCCATTTGTCCTCCCGCGTTGGCGGCGGCGCGAGTAGCCTTGGCTCCCGCTTCCATTGCTCCTCTTGCGGCGACACTGCCGGCAAGGCCCAACCCAACGGCGGCAGCGCCTCCAGCAAGGGCAAAACCGGCCGCGGACCCGCCTGTAAGCGAGGGTGATCCGGAAAGGAGCCCCGCCGCTACGCCGGGGGCATGCCAGGCAAGAAAGGTTATGGCTAGAGAACCCAGGAGGAGACAGAATATCTGTTTATTTGATGGGTCCACGGGAAGGGACCATGTTTTGATGAGCGGGAGAGCAATCGACGCAATAAAGGCCAGTACCATCAGTTTTATGCCAAAGGATAAAACCGCCCCGATTGCTTTTTCCCCGAGAAACGCCGTGTGCTTGTTGACCCCGAAAGGAATCAGGATAAGGGCCAGAGCGGCGACAATATAGAACTCAAGATAGGTGATGAAAATCTGGATGCCGATGATGAAGAAACAGAGCATGATGCAAAGCCCTGTAAAACCGGTAAGCATGATTTTGTGGAGGTTTTTTAATGTATCGATAGTGCCGAGATGTTCTATGTAATCAAATATCGGTTCTGTAACGTATATGCCATAAGAGGCAATATTGGAGGGATCACTGAGTAAAGCGGTCGATATCGAGCCTCCGCCAGCTTTAAGGCCGATCATCTCAAAACTGTCCAGGACGATATTGCTAAGGTTTTTGTAATCCACCACTATCCAGATGAAGAGGCCGTAGCGAAGAATCTTGGAGATAAGGGTTTTCATGTGGTCGCCGTCGCTGAGATTGAGCAGGACAGCCAGGAGAAGATCGATGAGCATCAGGGTGCCGAGAAGCCATTTTGCATCGCCGCTGATAAAACCAACCCCTCCGGTAAATGCACCACTGAAGCTTTGCATAAGCTGCGTTAGTATTCCTGGATCAGGTGTCATGTTTTCCCCCTAAAAATGTTTAGTGCCGCGCCCTTTTCCTTCTCCCGGCTTTTCAATCTTGTCTCCAAAAAATCTCTTGGAATCGGCCTGACTGACCGCCGAACATTCCCTGTCCGCCATTTGCTCAGCAGCGGACATTTTTGAACATTCTTCCCACTTTTGCTTCATTTCCTCCGGGTGGTTTTTGTAGTATTCCGCATCTTTTGATCCGCAAGCCGACAGCATCAAGACTGCAACAAAGACAAAAAATATTTTCTTCATGATTTTTCCCCCTAAAAATGTTTAGTGCCGCGCCCTTTTCCTTCTCCCGGCTTTTCAATCTTGTCTCCAAAAAATCTCTTGGAATCGGCCTGTGACATGGCCTCTTTATTTGCCTGCTGCGCATGATATGATGACTGCGCCCGGTAACTTGTGGCGACGATCTGCTGAAGCCTCATAAGCTGTTGGGTATTCACGGCGGCAATCGCATTACCTGCCTGCACGGCGGCGAGCGCCCCGGCAGAAGTATTGGAAGAGGTCATCAGACTTTCCAGATTCCTGGCGTCATTTCCAAGCTGGGATACGAGACCCTGCGCCCGCATGGCGTCATAGGTTGCACGGTTGGTCTGGTCCAGTACCTTTTGCGCCTGAGCAGCGTAGGCCTTGCCCGAAATGCCGTTAAAAGAACCAAAATCCTTGTAAAGCGTATCCCATGCGGCTTCCACTTTTTGATACTCCATGGTCAGGCCGCGAATATTGGCCTGCATCTGCATTACTTGTGTGAGGTTTGACCGGATGCCGGACAGGGTTTGCCAGGCCGTGCGACTGTCCATATTGGCCAGATTTTTGGCTTCATTGGCAAGACTGGATAACTGGTTCTCAATTTGTCTGGCTGTATTTACAGTTTGAGAAATCTGGTCGATATAACCAATAATCTCCTGGATTAAAGCGGTGGGGTCAAAGACCATCTGAAATGCGGCGGCATGTTTCAGCGGGAATATGAGCAAGATTGCAAGCATAAAGATGGACCACTTGACCTTTTTCCTGAATACCCCCTGATTTTTTCCCAGGAAATACCGGAATATCGACATCCCGGCTGCTACCGTGCCGATAGTCAACCGGCCATTCTTTTTTTGCTTCGCCGTGTTGTTGTATGTTTTTTTCATATTATATGACCTCCTTTAATTGAACTTGCGCGAATTCCGTAAACAGTCTCGCGGTATCCGGCAGTCTCTTGTATTGCAGCCATTTTTCATTGAATATCCCGCCTTCGGCCTCAATCTGTGACACCATTTTCCGGTCTTCCGGCGTGCTTGATCCACAGTAGGCCAGAGCCACCGGGCCTAGCGCCAGTTCAAAGAGCCTGCTGCCCGGCGCTGATTTGTAGTAGTATTGCCTTTTCGGGGTGGCCGTTGAGATGATCTCTATTTCTCGATCATTCAGGCCGAAGCTCCGGTATATCTGTGCCATGCGGGGATCAAGGGCGTTGCTGTTAGGCAGGTATATTTTCGTTGGGCAGGATTCCTTGATGACGCTGGATATTGTGCTGCTTTCCACGTCCTGCAGACTCTGCGTGGCAAAAACAACGGCAACGTTGGCTTTCCGCAGTATCTTGAGCCATTCCCTGATCTTGGCGGCGAATATGGGATTGTCGAGAAAAAGCCAGCATTCATCAAGGAAAAGGATCGAAGGTGACCCCGTAAACCGCTGTTCCAGTTTATGAAAAAGATAGGAGAGGGCAGGCGCAACCGCCGCCTTTGCCTCCATCAGTTTTGCCATCTCAAACACCTGCCAGCGGCCGTAAGAGAGATTGTCAAAGGTGGCGTCAAAGAGACGCCCGAAAGAACCTTGCAGCGTGGCCGGTTCCAGGGCCTGCCGAAGCCTGGCGTCCTGCAGCAGCAGGGTCAGGCCGGTGATGGTTCGCTCTTCCCTGGGGGACGAGGCGAGAGAAACAAGGGCCGTCCAGACGGCCTTTTTCACCTCAGGATTGACTTCGATGTTTTCGGCCCGGAGAAAGTCATAAACCCACTCCGCAGCCCAGGACATTTCCCGGTCGCTGTCTATGTCGGCCAGGGGCTGAAATGACAAGGCTCCGGTCTTTTCGGCGGCCAGGTCGTAAAAATCACCGCCGACTCCCGCAGTCAGGGCCTTTACGGAAGCATCCTTGTCGAAAAAATAGATTTGCGCTTCCGGGTAGCGCCGGAACTGGGCGGCTAATGCCGCGAGCAGAACCGATTTCCCGGACCCGGTAGGTCCTACAATCATCGTGTGCCCTACGTCATCGACATGGAGGTTAAGCCGGAACGGTGTATTCCCCCCGGTCTGCGTGTGCATCAGGGCAGGACCGTTCAGGTGTCGATTATATTCCGGGCCAGCCCAGACAGCCGATAGTGGGAAAATATGGGCAAGATTGAGTGAACTCAGGATCGGCCTTCTAACGTTTCCCCGGCACAGGCCGGGCAGGCTACCAAACCAGGCATCCACAGCGTTCAGCGTTTCATTGATGACCGTGAAACCCAGCGCGGTGATCGTCTTTTCCAAAGCCCTTACTTTCTTTTCTACGATGGTGTTGTCCTTGTCCCATACGGTGATCGTCGCCGTATAGTAGCCATAAGAAACAATATCGTCGGCAACTTCCTGAAGAGCAATATCGGCGTCGTTGGCCTTATTGAGGGCGTCATTGTCGATCATGGCGCTTTCTGTCTGCGTGATCGTTTCTTTGATCAGGGTGAAAACGCCCTTTCTCTTGGAAAACCACTGACGGCGGTATTTCCCGATTTCGGAGAGAGCGTCCCGCTTGTCCAGGGGCAAAAAGCGCGTTGTCCAGCGGTACTCAAAATTGAGCCGGTTTAAATTGTCCATGATCCCCGGCACACTCGATCCGGGAAAACCGATGATGGACACGATGCGCAGGTGGTAATCGCCCAGGCGTGGTTCCAGGCCCGACACCAGAGGCGTATCGACAAGCAGGGCATCGAGATACATCGGTATCTCCGGTGCAATCACTGGATGGCGCTTCGGGGACACGCAGCTATGCAGATAAGTCAGGGTTTCCGAATCGTCCAGCGGCCTTGCTTCCGGCAGCAGCTCCGCCAGGAGCGCATAGATGCGGTCCGCTTCGATGATGAAGGTCTTGAGGTGGGCTTCGTAGGTTTCTCTTTCCTTTTCGTTCTCCCTTCCCCGCTCGATGAAAATTTTCTCGATTTTTCCCTGTTGCTCAGGAGGAGGAAGAAAAACGAGGGTAAAATAATACAGGCTTTCGTAGTGATTCCCCTGGGAAAAAAACTGTCGGCGCTCTTCGTCAATCAGGAGCGTTACCTGATCGGGAAAGTTGGACTCCGGGTAATCCTGGCTTTTGACCCTTTGCGCCTCGGTATATATGCCCCATCCGCCGGATAGCCGTTTCATGGCGTTATTGAGACGCGACGTTATTGATACCAGTTCGGCCTGTGTCGCACTCTCCAGATCCGGCCCCCGGAAAGCATATGACCGTTGAAAACTGCCGTCCTTGTTCAGGATAACGCCCGGAGCGACGAAAGCGGCCCAGGGCAAATAGTCTGTCAATTTGTCTGGTTTTTTTTGAAATTCTCGTAAATTCAGCATTTTCTTTTTCCTCTTGCCCTATGTCGAATAGTAGCCTTTCTGTTTGATATGCCTTTTAAAGCAGTCAAAGAACTGTGGATCACGCTTGGTCATGATGACCGCGACAATGTGAATAAAAAGACAAAAGGGAATGATGTAAAAAGAGTGCAGAGCGATGCCGAAGGCGGCGGCGATGGTGCCGTTGAGTATGGCGACAGCTCGGGGAACGCCGCCAATAAGAATTTGTTCCGTCAAAGCCCTGTGGATGGGGATTTCGTATCCGTTCATGCATCACCTCTCTTAAAAGGCACAGCCGCCGGCAAAGCCAAAAAAAGACAGACCGAAACTCGTTGCGGAGAACGCGATGGACAGACCGAAGACAATGGAAAGGGCCTTTCTCATGAGTCCACCACCTTCACCGAAGGCTAGGCCAAGGCCTGTCAATACAATGGCTAATACACCAATCACCTTTGCTACCGGGCCGCTTATTGAGTCCAGTATCGCCTGCAGCGGGCCCTCCCAGGGCATACCTGAACCTGATGCGTGAGCCAGCGCCGGCAGTATAACGACCAAAGCCAGCGCCCCAAGAATTTCTTTTTTCATAAAATTGCCTCCTTCAGAATTAGATGGATTGCAAAACATATTGGCCTTTTTCAAAGCCAATGACTTCTGTGATTTCCTTGATTCTCCTACTGTGCCGGTATCGCTCGATGAACACGACGAGGTTGACGGCTTCCGCGATCAGGGCCTTCTGCGGGGTTGGGATGGCCTCCTGTATCAATTGCTCAAGCCTGGTTAATCCCCCGTGGGCGCTGTTGGCGTGGACTGTGGCGACTCCGCCCGGATGTCCCGTGTTCCAGGCTTTCAAAAGGGTCAAGGCTTCCGGCCCCCGGACTTCTCCCACGATGATACGGTCGGGCCTCAGGCGCATGGTCGCCTTGAGCAGATCGTTCATGGGCACATGATCCCTCGCCCGCAAAAAAACCGTATCCGGGGCGGTGCATTGAAGTTCCAAAGTGTCTTCAATGATTATGCACCGCTCCTGTGTTGATGCCACTTCGTTAAGTACCGCATTGGCCAGAGTTGTCTTGCCGCTGCCCGTTCCACCGACGATCAAGATGTTTTTTTTGTGGTGAACTGCCTCGATGATCTTTTCCCTTTGGCTTTCCGTCATGATTCCTTTCTTAACGTAGTCGGCCAGGTTAAAAACCATCAGGGCCTTTTTCCTGATGGTGAAAACAGGGGTGGAAGTCACCGGAGGCAGGATTCCCTGAAAACGGTGACCGCTTACGGGGAGTTCCGCCGAGACCATCGGGATGTCGCTGCTGCATATGGCTCCGGTGGAGCTGGCGACAAGCTCAATGACCCGTTGGGCGTCTGCGGGCAGGATTTTATAGCCCGTGTCGGCGCGTCCCGTTCCCAAACGGTCAACCCACAGGTGGCCGTCCGGGTTAAGCATGAGTTCGACAACAGCCGGTTCTTCCAGGAGGGCGATAATTTGAACGCCCAGGGCTGTTTTAAGCATCTGCACAAGACGCTGTTGCGATGTGTCGGTTTCGATTTTACGAACATTGCTGCTGAGATAGGCAGCAGATTTGTCGTTCAATACGAAGTCTCCTTTCTGAAAAATGCCATGTTGTACATTGATTTCATAGCTGGCGGTTTACCAAACTGTCTGTGTGATGGCATCCGGTATTGGTTATCCGCATATTTCGCCTTCCTGAGTATCTTGCTGACGTATTTACTGCCTCGGTAAGGGGTGCCGGTGTTGTAGCTGGAAAGGGATTTTAAGAGGATTAGGTCGGGGGGGTCTTGGGGATGATTGCGAGTGTGTATTGAGTAAAATTCGGCCAGTATTTTCGTCCCGGCCCTGATGTTAATACAGGGATCAAATAGTTGTCTGTAGTCGATTTTTCTCTTCTTCAGGTGTTGCGAATTGATTTGCATCAGGCCCATGTCCAACGAATGACCTTGTGCAAGCAGATCGGCGGCAATACGGATCGCCTGGGTGCGGTCTTTCGGTTTATAGGATTTGCCGGTGGCGTTGTCCAGAATCGCCAGAGGATTCCCGCCACTTTCCACCTCAATGATTGCCTGTATCGTGGCCGGATGAACATCCGAACCACAAGTAGCGCAAAGGGGAGCTAAGGTTAGCAGACCTGCTAATAATAATGTCGTCATATCAATACGTCCATACTGGGGTGGCCTTGCCTCTTATTGCAGATAAGGAAACAGGGCCGAAATATCTGCCGTCAAACGAATTGCTTATATGCGTTGAAACCGGGAGAAATTCCCCAGGTTTAACTTTTACAGTTCCCTTGATGAATGATAGTGGTTTCCCTTCGCTGTCCCCGGTAAATACCTGGCCGACATGCTTTCCATTGATAAAGAAACGAGAGCCTTCAACGGCATAAGTATCACCCGAGACAGCGCCGACATACTTGATTAAGGGCCAACCGGAAGGAAGCCAACCACGGCCATAAATCAATGGCCTGGCTACGGGGGGAGGATCAAAAATGACTACAGCGCCTGGCTTGATATCGCTGATTGTAAATTTTTGAATTCGATAGATTCCTCTAGGAAAACTAGCGGATAAATTGAGATAAAAGAGTTTTTTATTGGAGGGATAAAGCTGTAAAGATAGAAGGAGGAAACAGAAAATGATGATTAGAATGTAACGGCGTTTTGTAGAGATTTTGTCTAACATATCGCCCTCATTATCTAAAACACGAGGCACATAGCCTGAATAGTTTATGAGGGAACATATGCTTGTTAGTCTATGGTGTCAAGAAAATTTTTTTGATTATTTTTAAAGTTGAATTTTTCTATTCAAGATCAGGGGGGCCTATTTTAACCTTCGGGCAAAGTTGAACGTAAAGAAGTTTTCTTACATAATCACTGAAAGATAATCCTTTATTCTTACAAAATTCTCTAATTGCCTCAGCTTCTTTCTCCGTCAATTTAATACCAAGCATCATGGTTCTTGGTTTGTGATTTATTTCTTCCATGAGGATTCCTTTAGCTTGATTATGTTTTTAAAATCATCCAAACCAAGATGCACTCGAATTAAATTTCTTAAAAATTCACTGATTGTGTAGCCTTCAGCACTGCAATGATTACGAATCACTTCATGTTCCTGCTCTGATACCAGAAAGGTCATACTAATATTTCTAACAACTTTTTTTTTAGTTGCCATGTAAATTCCATAAGTTAAAAGATATCTATTTTAAGACAATGTTGCTATATATAAAAATGATGGTAAAGTTTCAATTCTTATTTAAGGCTTTTTTGAAATAAGATATCCATTCTTTTCCTATTGCCCTGCTCGCAACCATAAGTTGAAGCAGAAAAAGCCGCTCAAACGAACAGTTATCAAGTGGAACCCCGTTAAATATATTTTTAATACTTTCTTAATTTACTAATTTATGGTATTAATAAAATCGTAAATTAATAAATACGTACTTCTGGCTTTTATTTAAGGAGTTTAAGTCTATGTCTTTGCTAAAAATCAACAAACACGGCCAAATCACCATCCCGGCCAGTCTGAGAAAGCATTTCCAGATCGGGGAGGGCAACTATTTAGAGATAAAAAAGGAAGGCGGAACCATCGTCTTGAAGCCGGTCAAGGTGGTGGATGTAGAAGAATCATCATTAAAACCCAGCCGAGAATCTTAAATCTATGGACAAAAACATCATTGCCATCATCAACCAAAAAGGCGGCGTCGGTAAAACGACCACATCCATAAATTTTTCCGCTGGCCTGGCCCGGCAAAACAAAAAAACCCTACTGATTGATCTGGACCCCCAGGCACATTCCACCATCGGTTTAGGAATTGAGCCGGAAAGTTTTTCAACGTCAATCAGCGACGTACTAGCCAAGAAAAAACCCATTACAGAAACGATCTTGCCGACCAGCACGCCGAATCTGTTTATTGTTCCATCACATATCCGCCTGGATAAAATTGAACAGCAGTTAGCTCCCGAGCTCTTTCGAGAAAGTTTTTTACAAAAAGCAATCAAGGGGCTTGATTTCGATTATATCGTAATCGATTGCCGACCCACTCTGGGAACTTTAACCATCAATGCCTTATTTGCCGCTAATTTCATCATCGTTCCTTGTGAAATGGGACGCTATGCACTGGATGGCTTTTCCGACCTCATGGAAACGATCGAGCATGTGAAAAACGGAGATTTTAACAAGACTGATTTTATCCGGATACTTTTAACCAAATATGACAACCGTAACAAAGTGAGCAATGACTGGGTCCTTCAACAATTAGAACCCTTTAAACACCTTATTTTTCAAACCTACATTCGGAGAAATGAAGCCTTAAACCAATCCCAAATGGCCCAGGAAACGATTTTCGATTTCAAAGCGGACAGCAGAGGTTCGCAAGACTATACGCAATTAATTAATGAGTTTTTAAGCCTATGAACGACGTAAGAAAAAAACTAGCTGGCAAAACAAGCAAGTTGGCCCAAGACAGGCCGAAACAAGACGACCACCCGGCCAATTTAAACGGCGACATGGAAGGCAGCTTTTACCATATCGACATCGAATTGGTTCAACCAGATCCGGAGCAACCGAGGAAATATTTTGATCCAGAAGCCCTGGAAGACCTGGCCAATTCGATCAAAGCCAAAGGCATCCTGCAACCAGTTCTTATACGGAAGACCGAAGACGGGCAAATCATGTTAGTGGCTGGCGAAAGGCGATTTCGTGCCTCTAAAATAGCCGGGTTGGATAAAATTCCGGCTATTTTAACCAAAGGAGATCCCCTAGAAATTTCCATTGTGGAAAATCTGCAGCGGGAAAACCTCAACCCCATAGAAGAAGCCGAAGCGTTAAGCAAAATGATCGACAATCACGGCTACACTCAAGAAAAATTAGCTTTTGCCATCGGCAAGGGCCGTTCCACCATCACCGAAACCCTCGGTCTGGTTAAACTGCCGGCAGAGATCAAAGAAGAATGTCGGCGCGCCGACACTTACCCCAGGAGGTTGTTAGTCGAAATAGCCAAGCAAGACACACCGGAAGCCATGATTGTTCTATTCAATCAGGTCAAAGCCGGAAATTTAAAAAGCGATGACGTCCGCACCATTGTCAGAAAGCGGGCAGAAAAAACAAAGCGCACGCCGGCGGAAATCGCTTTGGAGCGGATCCTGTCTTTAAATACTTTCTTGAATAAAGTTGACTTTACAACGATTGAAAAGGGACAAAAAAACCAGTTATTAACCGAGCTGCAAAATCTTAAAGATAAGATCGAAGAGATGATAAATTGAACATTCGGTGCACTGAACTTTTTAAAATATACAGACCCGGTATTGGTGTTTTGCCGACCAGACAGGCTGTTGATAACTTTTGGCACTATTGGCATTTCGCCGACCAAGTGTTGGCATTTTACCGACCGGGCATTGGTATTTCGCCGACCGACTATTGGTATTTTGCCGACCGCTACGGTCATATCTATGTGAAGATTAAAGCGAAATTCCGCAGTAAATAACGTTTAAAATATAAGATTAAATAACGTTTAAAAGGAAAACGGTATTAACAACTTTTTTATGACTGATTTAGAAGCCCTTAAAAAACCGGAACAAGAACCGGAAATATCAAAAAGCACCTACGAACTCACTTTATCCGAGTTTCCGATTTTTATTTTATCCAAACGGCCAAACAAAGATATCAAAGCCATTGTCTATGAAGACACGATCATCGGCAAAGATCACCTGCCAGTAACCAGAAAATGGAAAGTAGTGCCAGATGCCGAGCATGGTTTTGGCACTGCCAGCACTTTTGAAACCCTCTATGATTTGTTTCAAATTTGGAAGGAAAACAATTTTACCGATCAATCTATTCAATTCGGCTCGATCTATAACTTGATCAAAAAAAGAGGACAAAGCATAGGCAGACAACAATATAACCAGATCATCCGAGACTTAAACTGTCTTGTTGGAATTAGAATAACGGCAAAAAACGCTTTTTGGGATAATACGCAGCAAGCCTATGTCGATATGACTTTTCATTTATTCGATCAGTTAGATCTATACAAAGACAAACCCAACGGTCAGGCTACTTTGCCGCTCACGCGTATTAAAGCCAGTGATGTTTTATACGGCAGCATCAAGAAGAATAGCCTGTTGACCGCGGATTTTGACAGCCAGTTTTTCCATTCTTTGACTCCGATTGAACAGCGGATTGCCCTTTATCTTTCCAAAGTTCTTAAAACTAAAAAAAGCTATTCCCGGGAAATGCTGAAACTGGCCGAGCAGATTCCTATTCATTCACAACTGACCAAACATATCAAACAGGAATTTAAAAAAGCCTGCAACGGATTAATTAGTAAAGGTTTTAAGTTGATGGACCGTTGGGAATTTAAAAAGGCCAACGACGGAAAAACGGAGCTTATTGTATTTTACC
>Ga0208462_1000392_pt1 | contig 47180 bp, 46 predicted proteins | sample AD_SCU001_MetaG_FD_184452 | JGI IMG/M metagenome (GOLD analysis project Ga0208462, IMG submission 184452) | Active sludge microbial communities of municipal wastewater-treating anaerobic digesters from China - AD_SCU001_MetaG (SPAdes) (version 2) | ecosystem: Engineered > Bioreactor > Anaerobic...
TTCTTCGTCTTTCTCTCTGAAAGCAAAGATCCTAGTATCATAATCTATACTGGTTGGTTCAAAGTTCTTAACTGATGAATGATCCTTCATGGCAGTCTTACGGTTAGATGCAACGCGATTGATAGCCCTGATTGCCAGATTGGCAGAAAGACCAAACTTAGCTCGAACATCTTGGTATACAATGCCCTGAATACGGACCTTATTTCTGAGCTTAGCAGGCGTATTCTGGTTTATCCAATTGCAGGCATCCGCAAAGGCTTTCAGAGTATCCTCCATCTCTTCGGCCTGGGAGTCTGTTGGACTTAACTTGCATCGGACGGTTAACACCTGCTCAGTCATCAGTAGGCAGTATAGTCACTAAGTGATATAAAGGTTTTGGTGGGCTACTTACGGCTTTCCTCCCCGCCCTGAAGAGCGGGGCTTCCAGCCTGTGTTTATGTGATGGAGGTAGAGGAAGTGCTGGCATCGGCAGCTCTACCAGGGCACGATATAGACAGAATCTCCCTCTTTCTTCCCCTTGAGGAGCTGACAGTGTCTGAGGATGGCGAACTGATTGTTGAGCTCGGCTTCCGATAGGTTGAACCTCTTTCCTATATCGGCCATGGTGGCCTTGCCCTGAGACTGGATGTACTCGTAGATCTCCTTTTGCTGATCGGTTAGCCCGTCCGTCCCTTCCAGGCCGTGGCTCTCCCGGTATATCTTCTTCGACCTCTCGCCCCAGGGATCGCAGACCCGGATCCTGTTGTTGACATCGATGTAACAGTCCTCGCAGAAGGTCTTGCCCTCTGTCGCGAAGACCTCATCCTCCGGCACATCTTTGCCGCACTTCTGGCACCTTATGCAATCAGACATTCAATCCACCTGGTAGCCTTATTGCACCTCATGGTTTAAGTCATCATCCTTCCAGACGGGGGACCAAAAACCATCCGCTTGCCTGAATCCAGAACATAGACGATCTCGTATTGAGTGAACTACCGCGTCCTGAAGGGCGCAGCTTCCCACTCCATCGCCAAAACTTGCATCACTGATATGTGATGTTGCGGTTTTGGTTCTATGGGCGTTAGGGGCTGTTCCATCCCTGCGAAGAGTATGTTCCTGGAAGCATTGTAGTCTCGATCACATGAAAATCCGCAATAGGGGCACTCATGCACTCGTACCGACAGATCTTTCTTTACGATGCTTCCACAAGCAGAACACCTTTGAGTGGTATCTCTGGTATCTACTTTTATCAAATTTCGAGCAGCACTTTTAGCCTTGTACGTGCAGCGGACTCCGTCAGCTGCTCCCCTGTACGAAGTCCAGGAGAAAAGCATGAATATGAACTTTGACCAGGATGCATCACGGATGCTGCGATGCATACCAATATTATGGCCTTTCTCTTTCAGACTGATCATGGCAAGGGACTCCGCTTTCATCCTTCGCAATCCTACAAGTTAAACAAATAGCGGTGAGTCTGATCGGATGCAAGGATTATGAATGGATCTCACCCATCCTGATAGCCTAATCCTTTGCCAAAAGCATAAGGATAGCATATATTCTGGATTCATATTAGTAAGGTATATATATAATAAATATTACTAAAGTATTAGCAATGTAAGGGAGTGGTATGGAGGGAGGTTCCATGAAATCGCAGCGATCTGAGATACAGGGCAGAATGATGAATTTCCTCGATCTGGATAGCGATGGTCTGAGGAGGGTAGTTCTCGAGTCCATGGTCCAGTCTCAGGAGTTTACCGTTTTATCTCTTCATGAAGAGGTGAGCAAGGAGGTCAACGTATCCAGGAAGGTTGTGGCCTCCATGACCGGCTACATAGGCTCCCGCTTGGGGATATTGCACATGAACAAGAAATCGTATCGTACGCCCAGAACCTATGCCCTGAAAGATGAATATGCAGATATAGCCAGAGCAGTACTGGCTAGCTTATGACCAATGTGCTCAAGGCCCCAAGGACTGCCACTACATTAAAGGTCCGCTCCAAATCGGAGTATGCAATCAGCCGATCTCGAGATCCATACCATGAGCTGATGCTGCGCCTTTTCCAGGAGGAGGCAACCGCAGAGAGGGGGCAGAAATTCCTGGTCATTGTTGAGGAAAGGCAGAAGAGAGGAGATCCATTGAAGGCCAGTGAATGGAGGGAGCTTTTGGTCGAACTAAAAGTGAGCCGGTCTGCCTTTTATGCCATGAGAAACAAGCTGCTGGGTGCGGGAATGATCACCAATAAGGGCGGGGAGTACAGACTCTCGGGCATATTCAGCCGAGATCTGATGGATATGGCCCGGTGGTGGTGGACGGCGGTTCTGGGCAATAATCTGGAGAACCTGTAGCTTTGAAACTCCAATGGAAACCGCCCTTAGCCGGTATTCCAAGCCCCGGGTTCATGGGAAAGGCTCATACGCAGGCCTTTAAATCCGTGATCTGCCTTTCTATGGCCTCTACCACTTTTGCGTTCTCCATATACTCCAGGCTACCCTGACAGAAGGGGCAGACGAAGTTGGCATCGCTTGCTTCGTCGAATATGAACCTGGCACAGCCCTCCGTGCAGGCATAAAAGATGTTCTCCTTCTCATAGGCTAGCCTCTCTTCCAGCTTTCGCAACAGCCTTTTGGCCTCCGACTGCAGGGCTTTATCGAAGTTCTCCGGACAGAGCTGCCAAAGGTATGTGAGCCAACCGGAATCGGGATCTCGCTTCCGCCTGTATATGGCAAGCCTGTGCTCATAAAGCAGATAGAGAGTACGCCTTACTGTGTTCAGGCTGATTCCAGTGAGCTCAGCCAGTCGCTCATCGGTTATCTCCTCTTCTGGAATGCATTCTACAATTCTAAGACCCTCTTCACCAACAAGCTTGTTTAAATAAGCCCTGTGGATAACTTCCTCAATGACCGCCAATGAATCACTACCATGGTGTGAGCTGTGTGATATAGGATTATTGCCGACCCCTAAAGCCGCATCCGATCCGACTCTTGGCCCTTCGGGATACGGCTGATCCAATTGCTGCCTCTCATGTTCCTGCATACTTCTCCCTGGAAATTGGAATGCATCGGTCCCTGATACATTTGATTAATATAGGAACCTCCTTCTATATATCCCCATCGTGAAAATGTATCATACATAGTTTCAGGGATTTTAATGAATCGGTCGGATATACGAAGATCTCTTCCAGTTGATCATCTGCGAATATGTGATGACGATAACCGACATCCATAAAATAAAATCAAGTATTTATAAATATTGTATTTTCACATGCGTTCCTCTCAGAAACATTTAGATAATTATGATCCAATTTATTATTTTTTAAAAATGAGAAATAATAAGAATATTAATTTAATAATATACGATTGGATGTTACAGATTTGAAGATCGTGTATTAAAAATTTTTAAAAAAAATTAGAATTTATATCATCTCATATCGATTCAGCTTCGCTGAAGAGGGACTTCAGCCTCTGGATGGACTGCAATGCCTGATTTGCCTCATTCATCTTTTGTTGCTCGTAATGCTGCAGGATCTCTTCGATGGGAGTCTTGAGGCGATAGACCTTCATCGGCCTTCCTGTCCCATCGCTCCTGCACATCTTCTCTTCGATCCAGTTATTCTTGCGCAAGGTGCGAAGGGCGATGCTCACCTCCGGCTGGCGCAGATCTGAGCCCCTCTCTATCTCGCGTGAGGTAGCCTCTGTGCCGCTGGCCAGGAATGCGATCATATTGGATACCTTCCTTGGCACTCCCAGGCTTTTCAGAGTCTCTACGACCTCGATATCTCTCTCGTCAAATCTCATTACAAATGATTCTTTCATTGCTATCTCCTCCCTAATTTTTTTCCCTTGTAATAATTGAGAGAGCTTATGATATAAATAGTTTATTAATGTCAATAAATTTTTACTATTATTATTACATGTGGCAAAGGCTATACAGATAAATAGCTTTATAAAAATTTTCTTAAGTTCGCCTCCCTGTCGGCTCCGCCTGAGCACATCTGCTGGAAATACTATTTGGCTCTTCGTTGAATTATGTGGGTGAGTTCAGGCAGAGAATATGGCCCCTGCTACTCTGTGACTGTGTGGTTGGGTTAGAGCATAGCGGTTTATCACAGAGTCACAGAGACACGGAGAATTTCCGATTCAAATTCACCCATAACAAATCGCGGGTAGCCTACCATTTGTTCAGAATCCTTTCTGGCCCCCCCTTATCCTCTCCACAAACCTCTTCTTCTTCTGCACAGCATTTTGGGCTGCCAAATCCACCTTCCTGGTCATCTCCGCCACATCCCGCACCGCCTCCTGGCCGATCGCCTTTTTTATGGGAGTGTAGGCCGCCTCTCGGAAGCGGGGGGAGAAGTCGGACCGCTTGCCTTCGATATCCAGATACGCTCCCTCTCCTTCCTCAACCCTGCCGATCTCGTCCACCTTCACCCCCACATCCCGGATGGCGGCTGCGATCGCCTCCGCCTCCTCCGGTGGGGCGATGATGAGCAGGGCATCGATGGACACCCCGAGATAGTCGATTTTCAGCTCATTGAGCATCTCCAGCACCCGGGGGTTGACCAGCTTGCGCATCCTCTCCTCCTCAAAGACAAGCCTCACCCCGGCAGTATAGGAGATCTCCTTGGCGTCGCCCCGGATGCCCCCGTTGGTCACATCGGTCATAGCATGGATCCGAGCATTAACTTTAAGCAGCGCCTCGCTTGCCTCCAGGAACTTGATGTTCAGGGTTTCATCCACCACCTCATGCCGGTTATAGTACAGAGCAGCAGAGCAGATCGTTCCCCCTCCCGCTCCCTCGGTCATCATGATCACATCTCCAGGCCGGGCGCTCTTTCTGGCGGTGAGATTATCCGAGACGCCAACCGCCCCCACGCACCCGGTTAGTCGGTCCCCGATAACCATGTCCCCACCGATGCGCAGGGTGCTCCCGGTGATGAGAGGAACGCCGATCAATTCCGAGACCGTGGCAATGCCTGCGATATGGTCGAATAGCTTGGAGACATCCCCATCATCGGCCAGATGAACATCCGAGAGAAGGGCCACCGGCTTGGCTCCCATGACATAGACATCGCGCAAGGCCGCTCGGGTTACATGAAATCCGGCCAAAAACGGATAATCGCTCAGCCGGGAGTGCATGCCGTCCACGGTCACCGTTATGTATTTGCCCCCCGCCTGGACCACACCCGAGTCGTCCAGCTGGCGGGAGTCAACAACTGCTTCTGTGCGGCCGATGACCTCGGCGATCTTGGTGTGGGTATAAAAGTCGCCTGAGCCACGTGAGCCCACCCCAAAGTCGCCCATGCTGACCCCCACGCTCTCAAGAGTGAAGACCTCCCCCCGGGGATCAAGGGTCGCTTCCGCCTCCGTCAAGACCGCTTCCGCCAGGGTAGCAGCCCGATCGCTTGGGATCTCCTTTACCTCTCTGATCAGATCGATGAGCTTGGACTTTATCGACCGGTCCCGTCTCCTCAAACCTCGCTTGGCAAATCCTTCCAGATCCATGAGAGGTCATTTGACCTCCCCATAGATATTATCATCTCCTGATTATCTTCTGCCAAATAGCCTCTCCAGCTGGCTCTGGTCCAGGATGACCATCACCGGCCTGCCGTGGGGACAGGTTGTGGGGTTGCTGCATTCCTGCAGATCATGCAGCAGCTGCTCCATCTCTTTTAGGGTGAGTTCCTTTCCCGATTTTATGGAGCCCCGGCAGGCCAAAAGCTTGAGGACCTCATCCCGACGGCTCGAGTCCGGCCCCGGCTTTCCCCGCAAAAACAGCTCCTTTAAGACGTCATGTACCGATTCTGCGCTCTCGGTCCTCTGGCCGAGTGCTGGAACGGACCGGACGCTGTAGGACCTCCCTCCAAAGGATGAGATCTCAAAGCCGATATCATCCAAGACCTCCTTCCAGGAGGAGAGCATGATCTCCTCGCTGGCCATAAGCTCGATCGTCACCGGACAGGCCAGCTCCTGGCGGATCAACCCTTCCCGATATCGCTCTTCCAGCCCCTCAAAACGAATGCGCTCTGCAGCAGCATGCTGATCGATAAGAACCAGCCCTTGATCGCTCTCCGCCACAATGTAGAGCCTCTTGATCTGGCCCAGGATCTTCAGGCTTGATCTTTTCTCCCTTTCCGGCAGGGCTTGGTCCAAAGCGGTATCCTCCTCTACATCCAGGGGAAGAGTACTCTGCATAGCATTCTGGGCCAAGGTCTCCTCCGAGGCGGTGATCTGATCGCTGGGCTTCAAGCGTTCGGAGGCTACGCTCTTGGCATAAGAAGAGAGGGTAAGGGCAGCTTCCTGGGTGACCGCAGAGCAGATCTCATTCTCATGGAGCAACCGGATCTCCCTTTTAGCCGGATGGACGTTCACGTCCACCAGATCCGGGCTTATCTCTAAGGAGAGGACGGCGATGGGGCTCTTTCCCGGAGGGATGATGTTTCTGTAGGCCTCTCGCAAAGCCCCGGCCATGGGCCGGGAGGAGACTGCCCTGCCATTGACGAAGATGAATATCCTGTCCGGGCTGGCCCTAAGGTTGAAGGCATCGCCGATCATACCCTCTATTCTCCAGCCCCGGCCGGATGCCTGCAGAGGGGCCATACCTGCCACCGCCTTCAATCCGAAGATGCGGGAGAGGATGTCGTCCCAGGAATTGGATCTTGCCGATTTGAAGTGAGTGCGGCTGCCTGAAAATAGCTCAAAAGCGATATCGTAGTGGATGATGGCCAGCTCGGTGATGACATCGATGATATGGACCAGCTCCGCCTCCCTTCCCTTGAGGTGTTTTCTCCTTGCCGGGACATTAGAAAAGAGATTCCAGACGACGATCGATGTACCCACAGGGCTGCCCACCTCCTTTGTCTCCGCCACCTTTCCGTTCTCTATGCGAAGATAGCTGCCAGATAGAGCATCCCTGGTCTTGGTCCGCACCTCGACCGCTTCCGAGACGCTGGCGATGCTGGCCAGGGCCTCGCCCCGAAATCCCAACGTGCCGATCGTTTCCAGGTCCTGAGCCCCGGAGATCTTGGAGGTGGTATGCTTTTGGAAGGCTAGGGGGAGGTCGTCCGGATCTATGCCGCTGCCATCATCTGTCACCTTGATGAAGCTCTTTCCGCCATCTCGGACCTCGATCAACACCTTATGGGCACCGGCATCAATGGAGTTTTCCACCAGCTCCTTTACCACCGAAGCAGGCCTCTCGATCACCTCACCGGCAGCGATCTTATTTACCGTCTCCTCATCCAGGGCCCTGATCCTCTTCATCTCTTATCCTTCCTCTCTCTCCCTTTGCATCCGCTGATATTGGGCGAGGCGGTCCAAAGCCTCCCTGGGGGTCATCATGTCCAGGTCCAGTGATTCGATCTCCTCTAAGATGGGATCCTTCTTATCCCTCTCCACTTCCCCGGCCGTATTCCCGTCGTCATTGCCATCGAAGAATATGAGCTGGGTGTAGCGAGAAGATCTCCTCTGACTTCTCCCGCCCGATCCCGGTTGCATAAGGGCCTCCTTTTCTATCTCCCTCAAGATCTGGTCTGCCCTTTTTGTCACCGTCCTGGGAACCCCGGCCAGGCGGGCGACATGCACTCCATAGCTCTTGTCCGTCGCCCCCGGGACCACCGTTCGCAGGAAGGTGATCGTACCCTTATCCTCCTTTACGGCAATGCTGTAGTTTCTCACTCCGGAGAGGATGCTCTCCAGATCAGTGAGCTGATGGTAGTGGGTGGCGAAGACGGACTTGCATTTGATGCTCTCATGCAGGTACTCGGATATGGCCCAGGCCAGGGACAGGCCGTCGAAGGTGCTTGTCCCCCGGCCCACCTCATCCAGGAGAACCAGGCTCTTTCTGGTGGCAGAAGTGAGGATGTGGGCGATCTCAGTCATCTCCACCATGAACGTGCTCTGTCCTGCGGACAGGTCGTCATATGCCCCCACCCGGGTGAAAACCTGGTCCACCAGTGAGAGGGAGGCATAGGCAGCAGGCACAAAGGACCCGGTCTGGGCCATGATCGCCGTCAGGGCTATCTGGCGCATGAAGGTGGATTTGCCCGCCATGTTCGGGCCGGTGAGGATTATCAGACGGTTGCGATCTGTGTCCAATAGGACGTCATTGGGCACAAAGGCGCCTCGCATCGCCTTATCCAGCACCGGGTGGCGGCTGCTGCGAATCGAGATTCTTCCCTCTTGATTGAACTCCGGCCGGATCATATTGTTCTCCTTAGCGGAGGTGGCCAAGGAGATCAGAACATCGAGCTCTGCCAGTGCCGTGGCCCTCTCCTGGATGGCTCCCGCCTTTCTGGCGACTAGATCCCGCACCTTATAAAACAGCTCCTGCTCTAAAGATACCGACCTCTCCTGGGCGGAGAGGACTCGAGACTCCATATCCTTGAGCTCTGGGGTCACAAATCTCTCCCCATTGGCCAGGGTCTGCTTGCGAATATAATTCTGGGGAACCAGGTGCAGGTTTGCCCGCGAGACCTCGATATAGTAGCCGAAGACATTGTTAAAGGCGATTTTGAGGGATTTGATGCCCGTCCTCTCCTTCTCCGAACCCTCCAGGCGGCTGATCCAGCCTCTGCCGTCCCTCAAGAGCTCCCGGAGCTGGTCTATCTCCGGATCGTAGCCCTCCTTGATCACCCCCCCATCCCGAACATGGACGGGCGGATCCTCCATTATCGATCTCTCTATCAGGGAGACGATATCATCCAGGGGAGAGAGCCTGCTTGAAAGATCCTGCAGATATGAGCTTTGAGCCGAGGACTGATCATCCATGAGGATCTCCTGCAGACGGGGCAGCATCTCCAGAGTGCTCTTCAGGACGGACAGCTCTTTAGGGCTGGCGGATTTGCATGATATCCGGCTTAAGAGCCTCTCCAGGTCAGAGGTGCCCTTGAGCTCCTCAGCCAGGCTGCGGTGCAGCAGGGATTTGCTGGCAAGCTCCTCTACTCCATCCAGTCTGCGGGCTATTGCCTGCTCGCTCTGCAGGGGCATTTGCAGCCAGCGGGCAAGGGTTCTCGCCCCCATGGCCGTTCTAGTCTGGTCCAGGAACTCCAGCAAGGTGCCCCTGCGAGAGCGGTCGCGGATGTTTCTGGTGATCTCCAGGTTTCGCACTGTGACCTCATCCAGAACCATATAATCCGATCCCGAGTAGATCTGAACATCCTTCAAGTGACCCAGAAGGTCGAAGCGAGAAGCGTTCAGATAGGAGAGGACTGCTCCGCAGGCTCTCTGGGATAAACCCCTTCCCTCCAGCCGGAGCCTCTCCTTCCAGTCCGGTCCGTAGCGGTCGGCCAGGGCGGCCTCTGCTCTCTCCGCGGAGAAGCAGGGCTCCTCCAGGATCTGCAGGCTTGTGCCCTCCCAGTGGAGGGAAAAGGCAGACAAGCACTCCGCCGGCCGGAAACGGGCCAGCTCGGAGTAGAGGCGGTTATGTGGAACCTCCGTGGTCAGAAACTCGCCAGTGGAAACGTCCACAAAGGCAAGGCCCACATTCTCATCCCCCTTCACTATCGCCGCCAGGAAGTTGTTGCTGGACTCGTCCAGCATGGAGGGCTCGATTATCGTTCCCGGGGTCACCACCCGGGTGATGGCTCTTTTCACCAGACCCCGGGCAAGTTTGGGGTCCTCCACCTGGTCGCAGATGGCCACCTTATGCCCCGCCCGGATGAGCCGGGCGAGGTAGGCATCGAGGGAATGATAAGGGACCCCTGCCAGAGGGATCTTCTCTCCCTGGTCGTCTTTCTGCCGGGAGGTGAGGGTGATGTTCAGATCGCGGGCAACGATGACTGCATCGTCGGCAAAGGTCTCGTAAAAGTCGCCCACCCGAAATAAGAGCAGAGCATCTGGATAGAGCTTCTTATTCTGGTAGTACTGCTCCATCAGGGGAGAGAGCTTAACTGGGGGCATTGTGATCTATTGATCTTCTGTCTGCCAAAAAAGGCTTTGGTTGAGCAAAGAGATTGCGAACGGAAGACAGAAAGGTGGGGAAAGAAGAGTAGTGAGAGGATGCCGAACTTTCGGCATCGTTATCTCCCCTCAGTTATGCTGTCTTCACTCCCTCAAAGTCTCCTGTCCAGGACTTTCCGCTGGCAGAGAGAGCGTCGTAGTCTCCGCTGGCCATTTCACCGTTCAGATTGAGATAAAACATATAAAGATCAATGGGGTTTATGGTGATGATATCCAGCCTCGCGGTTCCATTTCCGTAGACCTGTCCCGATACTGTTGCATCGATGGTGCTGTTTTCCACCCTCATCTTCCCCGCGCCCAAGAGCTGATCATCCTTCTGGAATAGGGTCAAAGCCATGCTCCTCTGGAGGCTGTCGTTCAGGGCAAATGACCAGCTTCCTCCCAAAGAGGGCAGCGCGACCTCGGCCGGAGGAAGCTCTGTAGTCTCTGCCATAGCGGTGGCATTCTCCTCAGAGGTGGCGTTGTCCACGGTGGATGCACTCTCGTTCTCCGCCCCTATACTCGCCGCCTCGGCCTCAGCTCGGGAGGCCTTGGGGTCCTTTGAGGTATCGCTCAGAGTCTTCGGCATGCTCCAGTCCATTGAGCTCTCGTTCTCTCGAAGCGCTCTGGATTGTTGCGGGGTTGTGGGAGCTTTAGAGGTCTTTTCTTCGCCGCTTATCAGCTCATCAGCGCTCAGATACTGCTGGTTGGTCCAATCGGCAGATAGAGCAGTCACTGCCAGAAAGGCAATGAAGAACATGAATAATGCAATTGACAATTTGAATCTCATGGCATCTCGACCTATATTTGATCTTCATGAATGGATCTGGATGCTGGGTATTTAATCTCAGACGGATCTAAGCCCGCTGTGTGCTATCCGGGGCACTCCATTCAGATCCGGCATGAGCTTTATAGTTGATAAGCTTAATGGTTATACGACAAAGAACGTATTTTTTTGATCTATTCAATCTTTCCCATAGCTATGCCCTTCTCGGTAATAAATCTGGCACTATGGACATGATAGTCCCCATAAATGGATTTCCCGTTCATGGTAAGGGAAAGGCGGAATAGCGAGAGGTCTTCTGAGAGGATGTCCAGATCCAGCTTGTTTCCTGAGATTATACCGCTGGCAGAGACGTTCTGCTCTATTCCGTCCGCCATGATCCTGCCCTTGCCGAATAGGGCATCGTTCGATTGGTACATCTCCATTTCCACACTCCTATCAAGGCTATCTTTCAGATCCAGCTCCCATCGGACCATGGGGCTCAAGAGCCGGGATTTTAGCCCGGTAGCCTCCTGGCCTACTTCTGCTTCCTCTACATTCTTTCCCATCAGAACAGGGGTGGCATTGCCTCTCTGGTCCTGCCAGGGTTCGGGATCCTGGGCGCTGGCGTTAAGAGTGAGCACCGCTGCCAGGAAGAGGAGGATGAGGATGCTGACTGGATATCTCATCCATTCCATTCCGATCCCGACCTATGCACCTCTATACTCTCACCCTTTTTCATCTTCTTTATGATCCTCTTGGCCATCTCCGAGGATTTGGCTATGCGGATATCTCCTCTTCGGCCCACAGTGGCGGTGAAGGCGGGCTCATCCCCTACAGAGACATCGACTGACTCACCTGCCATGCCGTCCAGCCAGAGGATGATATGCTTTGCCGTCTCCTCCATCCTCGGCTCAGGAACAGAGGGCTCGTCCCTTGCCCGGACATCGATATGCATACCCAGGCTCCTCTCGATCTGGTCGATGTTCTTTCCCGCCTTGCCGATCACCCTCGCAGCATCCTCTTGAGGTACATGGATCACTGCGCTGGAGTCGGTGAGCATCTCCACCTTGAAGGGGCCACGTACATGGTGAGAGATCTCCTTCTCAATCTCCCTGCTGGCCAGATTCCAGGAGGGCTTTCTCTCCTCTCTGGTGACGGGCATCACCACGATCTCCTCTCCGTAAGAGTACATCTCGTACTCCGCCTGGCCGCTCTCGAAGTCCTTGACCACGATCACCGGCCGGGCTAAATCAGCCTCCACCATTCCCGAGGGAACCTTGACCACAAACTCCACATCCAAAACCTTAGTGACCTCCCCTCTCTCGATGAAGACCACGGTGTCCACCACCTGAGGTATCATGCCCAGTTCCACCCGGCCAAGGAGCCTCTGCAGGGAATCGATGGGTTTGTTGGCATGGACCACGCCGATCATGCCCACCCCGGCAAGCCTCATATCGGCAAAGACCTGGAAGTCGCGTGTCTTCCTGACCTCATCGTAGATGGTATAGTCGGGCCTGACCAGGAGCAGTATATCTGCCGATGCCTCCATGCTCCCCTCCAGAGGGCCGTACTGGGTGATCTCCGGGGGAACCTGCAGATCGCGAGGAGACTCAAGAGTCTTGACCACATAGTTGCAGTCCAAAAGGTATTCGGCCAATCCTGCTGCGAAGGTGGACTTGCCCGACCCTGGCGGACCGGCGATGAGAATTCCCCTCTGACCTTCCTTGAGGCGGGTCTTGAGCATGCTGCTATGGCGGTAGGAGTCAAAGCTCACCTTGGCCACCGGTCGAACGGCGGTGATCTCCAGGCCGTCGGAGAACGGCGGCTTGGCGATGGCGATCCTCATCGGCCCAATCTGGATTATCGCTGCCCCCATCTTTTCCATCTCCACATAGCCATCTGGATCGGCTTTAGCCCGTTCGTATATCTCCCGGGATAGGTCCCTCAGCTCCCTCTCCGATGAGGACCTTTCGCCCAGCCGGACCAGGGAGAAGTCCCCTACATGGCCCCTCTTGGCCATGGGTATTGCGCTCTCCTTGAGGTGAATGGATAGGGTATCCTCGGTGAAGTATCTCTCCAGGGACAGAGGCTTGATCGCCTCCCTTTGGGGACGGACGTACTCCACATCCAGCCCCATCGCCTCTGCCACCCGGGATTGAACCTGATCGCTGGTGAGGAAGGAGGCGCCCAGCTCCAGGGCAACATCCCTGATCATAGCATCGATCTCTCCACCACCGGCGAGCTTGATCTGATCCAGGTTCGGCCTGATTCCTACATACTCCAGCTCGATCTTGCCGGCTTTGGCAAGCTCGGAGAGCTTTCTCAGCTCCTCCAATCCCTTCAGGCCGATCTCTCGGCCGTGGTTGGCTTGGGCTTCCAGCTCCGCCACCACAGCCTCGGGCACTACAATTCTCCTGCCCTGGAGCTCTCCAGACTTGATCCTGGCAGAGACTCTGCCATCTATTACCACGCTGGTATCTGGCACTAGCGGTTGCGCCATTGTCGAAAACATCCTTTAATTATCAATTATTGTCTAAATCAAAAATAGAGCTAGAGATATACTATATCCATCTTTCGCTTTTTGGCAATCCACTCCAGGACATAGTCAATATCAAGCTGCCTTCTGATCTGTAGGTTGGCCTCAAGCGCCATGACGGGACCTTTCTTCAAAGCCTCGGATATCTTTCGAGAGGCATCCTCTCCAAATCCCGGATCGAGCCTCTTTATGATGTAAAGCCTGATATCGCTGCAGGTGAACCCGCCATCCGTAAGATGCCCAAACTCAATGCAGATATTTCCCGGATTGGAGAGCATGCGGAAGTCTACGCTGTAGCTGGCGAACTTGCTCCTATCATATAGCTTTCTATCGCTAAATCCAGGCCTGAGGTCCTCATCCAGAATATCCTGGCCCAGCTTCATCAGCTCCTCCCTTTCCTGACATGAGTATTGATGGCAGCCGGCCAGCTTCAAGGCATTCAGGTTCTTCAGAGAGGTCTTCTTCTCATGGCAGTGCTCATTTTCGTCGACCGCCCAAAAGTCGTTGCTCAGGGGAAATGAGCCTCGTGCATAGCTATCGCAGTTTTTGCATTTCAATCCAATTATGACCTCTTTATCCAGAAACGGTGCGATGCCTTCCATTGTCTCCATGACATCAGCGATGCGAAAGTCTGATCCTTCTCCGAGATGCTTCTTCGCCTCCCGGATTGCCTGGAGTATCTCGTACTTGTTGTCCATAGGCAGCCAACACCTTCCAGGTCCAAACCTGGACATGTGAACCTAATTAAAGAAGCGTATCACAGATAAATAGATTGCCGCAGCCTTATAGCAGATCGCCTCCATGAGTTGCAGTATGATATTTTCATATCATTTATGCAATAATATCAAATATCCTTTTATTCCCCTGAAAAACAGCTCTAACTGGCAGAGTGCAATTGAGCATTGTCCTCACAATGCTGCATGGCTAGAGGCCGGTGCAGTCTGCCAGCTATGGTGCAGGTGATACAAATATGCCAATAGACAGCGGAGACACAGCCTGGGTCTTGGTCTCAACCGCCATGGTCATGCTCATGACCCCGGGGGTAGGCCTATTCTATGGCGGCCTGGTGCGCAAGAAGACTGTGGTATCGATGATTGGCCTCTCCTTCCTGGCCTTTGCCCTGGCCAGCCTTCAGTGGGTTTTCCTGGGCTACAGCCTCTCATTCGGCCAGGATATAGGCGGAGCAATAGGTGCTCTGGATTACCTTGCCTTGAATGGCATAGGCCTGGGCGAAGCGCCACTGGCGGGAAATCTGCCCCATCTGCTCTACGTCGCCTTCCAGATGGTCTTCGCTGCGGTGACCTTGGCCATCCTCACCTCAGCGGTGGCGGAGAGGGTGCGCCTGGGCTCTTTCATCGTGCTCGCTCTGCTCTGGACCACCCTGGTCTATGATCCCCTGGCCCACTGGGTCTGGGCAGGTGGCTGGCTGGCTCAGATGGGAGCCCTGGACTTTGCCGGTGGGACGGTGGTCCATATAAGCTCCGGCTTCTCCGCCCTGGCCATAGCGATGGTGATTGGAAAGAGGGTGGGCTTCGGCTCCTATGTCATGGAGCCCCATAATATCCCCATGGCCATGCTAGGCGCCGGACTGCTGTGGTTTGGCTGGTTTGGCTTCAATGCCGGCTCCGCTCTGGGTGCGAACGGCCTTGCTGCCTCTGCCCTGGTGGTGACCAATACCTCCGCTGCTGCCGGTGCTCTGACCTGGCTCCTCTCCAGCTGGCTGAAGGGCAAGCCCAGCGCCCTGGGAATGGTGAGCGGCGGCATAGCCGGCCTGGTGGCCATAACCCCTGCCGCTGGCTTTGTGGACGTGCTTGGAGCCCTGGTAATCGGAGCGGTGGCCGGGGTCCTCTGCTATATGTCCCTCCTCTTCCGGGTGAGCCGGGGGCTGGACGAGAGCTGCGATGCCTGGGCGGTCCACGGCATGGGCGGCCTGTGGGGAGCGGTAGCTACGGGCATATTCGCCACCTCCGCAGTCAACAGCTACACCGGCCTATTGCAGGGCAACTTCAATCAGTTCGCTGTGCAGATCATGGCCGCTGGCATATCGGTGGTCTATGCCTTTGTGGTGACATATGCCCTGGCCAAGCTGGTGGACTCGTTCATGGGCTTGCGCGTGACTGAGGACGAAGAGTATGTGGGCCTGGATATATCCCAGCATGGGGAGAAGGCCTATGCCTGAAGGCGGTGAATGATAATGAAAAAGATCGAGGCAATAGTACGACCGGAGAGGCTGGAGAGGGTCAAAGAGGCTCTGGAGGAGATAGGCGTGGTCGCCCTGACCACCACTGAGATCCAGGGCAGAGGTGAGCAGAAAGGAATCAAGCTCCAGTACCGGGGAGGCACAATGGATGTCGACCTCTTAACCAAGCTCAAGCTGGAGCTTTACGTAGCTGACGAATCTGTCGATCCAGTGCTGAAGGCCATCTGCGATGCTGCTCGAACCGGCAAGTTCGGGGACGGCAGGATCTTCGTAAGCCCGGTGGAAAGATCGGTTAAAGTGAGGACAGGTGAGGTCTTCACCTGACATTTTTTTATAGGTTCAACGGGCGGACAAGATCCCCATGGGCAGCCTGGGCACCAGCCAGCGCACAAAATCCTTATAAGACCTTTTGGCAGCAGCAATCTCAATATACCTGTCTAATACCTCATTATGCCGTTCCAGCATCCAGGAGAAGGCTTTGGGATGGCGGTGCATGGCCTGGGATAGGATCAAGGCATATCTGAGCTCCTCGCCAAGCTCCTTGTTGCATCTCTTCTCATAGAGCCGGGCAACATCTCTCTCTTTCTCCTCTCCTATCGCCCTTGCCGCCATCTCTCCCGAACGCAAAGCATAATAGATGCCCTCACCAGAGAAGGAATCCACCAGGCTGGCTGCGTCCCCCGTCAAGAGCACCCTGCCCAGGGAGATCCTCTTCTTCTTTCCTCCTTGCGGTATGGTGTGGCCATGAATTATCTGATCCCGGTCAAAGCCGTTGTTCTCAAGGAAGCCTTTCATTATCATGCGGGGATGGCGAAGCTGGGATGCCAGGCCCCCTATGCCCACGGAGTAGTATCCACGGTGAGGGAAGATCCAGCCATAGCCTCCGCCTGCTATCCCGAAATGAATATCAAGAAAGCTGCCCAGTCTGGCCTCAATATCCCTATCATCCGCCTCGATCTCTGTTACCAGACAGACCCCGATATCATCTCTTGAGGCCTTTCCCGATATCCGGCTTCTTAAAGAATCCTGGCAGCCGGAGGCAACGATCAAAAATCGTGATCTATAGATCTGATCATCTGTCTGAACGGATACATGATCCTCTTTGCTGCTGTAGTTCAGAACACGAGAGAATGAGACACTGGCTCCGGTCTCGATTGCCTTCTGAAGTAGGAACTGGTCAAAGGCGCTCCGGTTGATCAGAGTACTGAGTCTGTAGGCCTTGACCTTGTCTTGAACCCATTCGTGGTAGTGGATCCGAGCTCCGGTTATGGCCTTCTCGCATACGGCCTCGGGAAGGCGAAGGTCCAGCCAGGAGGTCGCCCTCTCCGATAGAGCGCCCCCGCAGGGCTTGTAGCGGGGAAACTTTTCCTTTTCCAGGATTAAGACCTTAAGGCCCATTCCGGCTGCTATCCGAGCAGCAGTCGAGCCAGCCGGCCCAGCGCCCACCACAACTAGGTCAAACACAAGTAATCGTCTCCCTTTGAAGCGAATGCCTCTAAATACGGAGTGATATCGACTTAGGATGTGCTGTATCCTTTGCCATAGGCGGGGCCGTATCCAGTACCATAACCTGCGCCGTAATCAGTGCCATAACCTGTGCCGTATCCTTGGGCATAAACCGGCCAGTAATAGGAGCTGCCCAGATCGCTATTCCAGTAGGGATTGGAGAGCTGATTAGCATAAGGATTGGCATAATAGGAATATCCCGTGCCCGGCACATAGTATTGTCCATATGGTGTGAAATCCCCATAAAGGAAAGCATAGGCCTCCAACATCCAAAGGGCATCCTCATAATACTCTTTGCCAGGACAGGTTCCCCGGTAGAAGGACTCCAGATCGCAATAACCGCCGTCCGGGAAATAGCAGTTTCCGTCTTTAGGACATCCTCCATGGTTAACGCAATAGGCCTCCAGAGCGTTTCTCGCAACGCAGCCACTACCGCTGCTCATGCCTATGGCAGCCGCTGGACCCATTATCATCAGGAGCAGCGCTATAAATGCAAGTGCAACTCTTATTCTCATGATCTTCCCCCACTTGTCTGTGATTATATCTTTTGCCCAATCTATGAAAGATTTTTGGTTGAACGCCGAGAAATCTTCAACCTGACCATAGGGATTCCTGCCAGTGGACTGAAAAAAAGAAAAGGGTCTGGCAGACAGCCCAGACCACTGATCTTGGGGTGATGCGGCCCTTGAATAGGCTAAGGCGGCTCAGGATTGGTTATTGGCGAACTCCAGGTGGGTCACGCTCTCGTTTATGACCTCTGCGGTGAACTTGCCATCAGCGGGTGAGATAAGCGTCCAGCCTGCTTGAAGGACCTCTTTGATTGTATATACACCAGGAAGCTGGTTGAGGAAGATGAACTTTCCGTCTGCTGAGGTGTTGACGCTCGTGATAATCACACCCTCAGGTTGCTCCAGGTTGACTGTCCAATTGGCAAGGCCAGATTCGTTGACATTCATTACCCCATTTCCGTCCAGATCCTCGAATACAACGCCCTCAATAGTGTATCCCCGTACCGCTTCAGCGACGGCATCAGTTGCGGCGGTCTCATTCAGAGCTACCGTCTCATTCAGAGCTACCGTCTCATTCAGAGCTACCGTCTCATTCAGAGCTACCGTCTCATTCAGAGCTACCGTCTCATTCAGAGCTACCGTCTCATTCAGAGCTACCGTCTCATTCAGAGCTACCGTCTCATTCAGAGCTACCGTCTCATTCAGAGCTACCGTCTCATTCAGAGCTACCGTCTCATTCAGAGCTGTCGTCTCATTCAGAGCTGCCGTCTCATTCAAAGCTACAGTCTCATTCAAAGCTACAGTCTCATTCAGAGCTGCCGTCTCATTCAGAGCTACTTCCTGGACCTCTGGTGTCTCGACCGCGGCAACAGACGGGGTTTCGCCTGCCAATGCTACGGCCTCTTTGCGGGCAATGCTGCCCAGCTTCGTTGGCTCGAGCTTCACGGTCTGATAGGTGCCTCGTAGGGTAGCGTTGGTCTCATCCATCAGCTTGATAGAGTACGAAGCATATGATCCCATCTGGATCGAGTAGGGAACGATGGATCCCAGCTTTGGCGAGTATGGGACAATGAATCCTTGCTGGATGGAGTAAGGAACCATGGATCCGTCTTTGATGGAGTAGGGAATCCTGATGCCCAGTTCTGGAGAGGCGCTCACAGAATTTACTTCTGTTACCATATCCGAGGTGAGGTTATGAGCGGCAACTCCGGTTGAGAAGCTAAAGCCTTTTCTTCCAGCATTGGCTGCGGTATTGGACAGCACTCCTGCTGATGTGGCGGTATAAGATTGACTTCCTGCAGAGCCTGCAGAATAAGACTGATTCCCTGCCGAGGCCACTGTATAAGACGGATTTTCTGCCATCTCCTCAGAATAACCTAGAGCAGGCATCATAACAATGGCTGCTATCATGATGGCCATGCTGATGGCCAGAATGTTTTTCATATCGAATCCTCCTTTTGCTCTTGCATATGACATTTATGACTATGGCTTGAACATCCTCCCTTTTGAGAAGAATTGTCGTGGATTCTAGTTATTCTTCATATAAATAAACTTTCGTGGGCAAAGGGCACCATAAGGTTGACGCATTGCATTTATGATTTTTTTTAATATCCAGCAAAAGGAATCCGGTAGAAGGGAGAATACCGATTCGAATTAGCCGATTGTCGATATCTATATCTTATACAAACTATTTAATTTATTTTTTATCCACTTCGTTAATTTAGCTGCTGATTACAGAGGCAGGAGATGAGAGCCATCGCAGCTTATGCCCTCCTCAAATGCGAATCCCTCCCTGCAGGTGGAGAAGGTGATGCCAGTCTGATGGGCATGGGATGCTACATCCTCCAGAATGCTCCTTCTCAAATCCGCCGGAAGATAGCTGCTGCCCGAATATCTCCCTCCCCGGGAGAAGAGCGCTTTTAGGGCCGCTCCCTCCTCCGGAAAGGCAGCAGTGATTTTTTTTATGCTATCTGGCCGGGCCTTATATGTGGAGGAGGTTATATGCCTGACCCCAGCGGAATGAAGAGAATAGACCAGGTCCTCGATCCCGCAGTCATTGATTCCCGGGATGATGGGATCGATTCTGGCTGACAGGGGAATTCCCGCTCGAGATAGCTCATTCAGTGCAAAGAGCCTTCTTTTTGGCGATGGCGCCCCCGGCTCCAGCCTCAGGCTTAGGGAATCATCCAATGTGGTGACTGTGACGGCCACCGCCGCCTTCATTGCGGCGAGGAGATCGATATCCCTGGTGACAAGATCGGACTTTGTGACGATCTGCACCCGAAAGTTCCTCTCTTTCAGTATCCTCAGGCATCCCCTGGTCAATCCCAGCTCCTTTTCTATGGGAGGATAAGGATCGGAGCTGTTGGAGATAGCAATAAAGAGTCCGGGGACGACCTTGGCCGCCTCTCGGTCAAGCCTCCTCAATAGATCGACCTTCGGCCGGCAGGAATGGAACCGGGGGATATAAGATGAGGCATAGCAGTAAAGGCAGCCGTGCGGGCAACCGGTATAGGGATTGAGGCTGAGCTTGGCAGGGCAGGTGCACAGCTCGCTCTTCCAGGGGTCAAATGCTCTGAGGATCATCGGCCAGAGGATGAAAAAAGCCTAGTCAGTTCATCCGCATCCTCCCAGGAGGCAAAAAGATCGATCCCTAAAACCTGAGGGCGGACGATGGCATAGCCCTTATCGTTCCTGCGAGCACCCTGGATCTTCAGCTTGAGGAGAACCTGGGGATTGACACAAGCACCAGTATCATCCCATTCTCTGGCTAGGGCTTTCAACTGGCGATCCAGCTCCAGAATATCCTTCTGGCCCAATTGACCCCCTATCCAGCCCACTGGCACGAGGTCGTCCCCTTCTCGCAGGGCGACGAGAAATCGAGAGAAGATCTGATCACTGCTCCTCCGGCCCCACTCCGCCCGGACGATAACGGCTGATATGGACATCTCTCTTCCCACAAAGAAATCGCATCTGCTGCATTCTCCAGGCCGGTAGAGGCCCAGAAGGCTCCGCACCATCAAGCCCACTCCGCCCTCTTCCACCATCTGGTCCAGATGGCTCTGAATAGAGTCCTTCTTTAGCTCCTTCTCCAGGACGATACATTCACGGGTCGCAGATATTCCCTGAAAGGGCATGGACCTGGGCTCGCCCAAAGCTTTCAGCATCCTCTTTCGCCTCTCCTGAAAGGGCAGGGAGGTGGTGTCCTCGCCAGAAATGTAGATAAGATCGTAGGCTAGCAGGGCAGGCGATATGCTGCTTCTTCGGGAGAGGCGGCGGCGGTTGATATATCTGAGCATATCCGATTGAGAGCACATCTCCCCCTCATGAAAGCCGATCAGATCGGCATCGATTATGAATTCATCATCCATGCCGCTCAGCCTTTGGGCCAGGCCGTTTAACGAGGTGGTGATGTTCTTCTGCCGGGAGCTGAAGATATAAGCCCCATCTCCTGTATTATGAACCTGCACCCTCAGGGCATGATACCTGGGTAAAACCGCCCATCCCACTGATTCCTCTCCCACCTCTCTTACGGTCTTTAGATCCTCTGCCTTCAGGGCGCATAGCGTCATCGGCTTTATGGGAATGCCCGGCTGGATGGACGCTCTTTCCAAATGGTTTCCGGCAGCCATGATGGCGATCTTGCCCGGGTCCGGCAGGAGGCTATAGGCCCTCTGAATCTGATCCGGGTCACAGCAGAAGGCCAGAGCAAAAGCAGCAAGCATGGTCTTATCGCCGGTTCCGGCCAGCATATTTCCTAGAACTGTGCGAGCGATATACTTTCCCTCAAGGGGACTCGCATCCTGGAAGAGGCCCCGGAGAAGAGCGTTCTTTCTCTGCTCGGAGTCCTTGCCCCGAATCAGAGAGATCCGCCTTAGCTGTTCGTATACGGACATGGACTGTAGAGGCTCACTGGAGAGCGAATGCTGGCCTTTTTCCGCCAGTGCAGCTTCCGCCACCAGCCCCATCTCCCCCATTCGATCTCTGAGCCGGGGTATATTCTCTTCTGAGATCTCCTCCAGAGCGGCAGCGACTCCCTCTGGCCCCACCCCCATCTCCCTGCCCTCCCAGGGCGGCCAGAGCTGGCCCAACAGGAGACGGACCGTGGGGCAGAGCAATTCAGGTTTCATCTCTACAATCAGGCGGGAGCACAAATCCGCTTTGCAGCTGCGCGGGGCGGAGGATAGCTCCTCTATGGACTGGGCTATTTGGCGATAGAGCATTTACCTCGCGATCTTGATCTTTTTCAGTTCATCTGCTCTCTTAGAAAGCTCTTCGATCATCGAGTCCAGCTCCTTGAGGAATGGACCGGTCTCGTGGGTTGTGGTCGCGCCGGGAGCGGTTGCCTTGATCAGACCCTCTTGTTCCAGTATTCTTAAGGAATAACGCACCTTATGACTGGGTATGCTCGTCTCCTCTGCCAGCTTGAGAATACCAATGGGCTCGTTCTCTACCACATGCTTGAGTATGAGCAGGTGCCTCTGCAACATCTCAAGCTCCCCGCTCACCTTCTCAGTCAGAATGGATATCACATCCCTTCAATAGATAAACAGATACTGATAGGGGGAGCGCACTTATAATTCCATCGATTGACATGGTGCATGCTAGCACGGCTAAAAGAGATGATCAAGTGCAGCAACGGGCATTGAGGGGGTAATCGAAAGGAAAACGAGAAGAGATGCTAATATGAGCGAGCAAAAGGGGAAGGCAGAGCTATAGGGAGGCAGTGGCACCTCCTATATGAGCTCCATCAATAACGTGCCCGCCTGGATAGGAAGTCTATGCCATGCCTTGAGGTCACCCTCTTGCTCATGTCCTTTCCCAGTATTTGGGGAGACGAGACTCCTGTAACCACCAGCATGGTCCTCAGGGTATGGTCGAGGTTCTGGTCTATTTGTGCTCCCCAGATGATGCGAGCCTCAGGATTTATCTTCTGATAGACCTCATCCACCACGGTCTCGGCATCGGTGATGGTCATGTCAGAACCTCCAACCACGTTAACCAGGGCGGATGTCGCGCAGGATACATCCACATCCAGGAGGGGGCTTCGCAGGGCTTTCGACACCGAATCCCGCGCCTTCTCCTCTCCCTGTGCCTCACCCATTCCGATCATAGCCACTCCGCCGTTTGTCATCACCGTTCTAACATCGGCGAAATCCAGGTTGATCAGACCGGGACGGGTTATGAGCTCAGTAATACCTTTGACCGAGCGCATCAGCACCTCATCCGCCACCTTGAAGGCCGCCTGCAGGGGAAGGTTGGGAACGACATCCAAAAGGCGATCGTTTGGCACCACGATCACGGTGTCCGAGACCTCTCGCAGCCTATTTAAGCCCGCTTCTGCATTCTGCATTCTTATCGTCCCCTCTGCGCTGAAGGGAATGGTAACGATGGAGATGGTAAGAGCGCCCGCCTCACGGGCCGCCTCTGCCACCACGGGCGAGGCGCCAGTGCCTGTGCCGCCCCCAAGGCCGCAGGTGACGAAGACCATGTCTGCTCCATCCACTGCCGCTCTGATCTCATCTATATCCTCTTGAGCAGCCTCTTCACCGATGGCAGGCAGGCTGCCCGCGCCCAGGCCGCGAGTTGTACGCCTGCCGATCAGGAAACGGCGATCGGCATTGATATGCAAAAGGTGCTGAGCATCGGTGTTCACCGCAAAGAGCTCTGCCCCCTGGATGCCGCATTCTGCCAGGCGGTCGATGGTGTTCGAGCCTCCTCCACCACAACCAATTACCCTGATGACCGTGGTCAGTTCCTCGAGAACTGACACTAGCTCCTCATCGCTCTTAATCATGCTGGAAGGCTTGACCCTGCTCTCAGCCTCAGCCCTGCCCATGGCATCGTCGATGATGTACTTCATATCCATCCCCTCTTCTTTATTCTGCCATATTCTAGTAATCTATTAGTATATAGATTTTTGCATAGAGTAAATTGGAGCATCTTGAAATATTATATAGATGTTTAGGAGAAGGCATTTGAATTTGGTTGTACATAATCAACTTGAAGTATGTGAAAATCATCTGCCTGAATATCAGAAAATTCCATTACTTAATTAATATCAAAATATTAAAAATAAACCTTTGTAATAGCTCTGTATGCCGATTTCACATCGAGCCAGCTCGGGCGCACCTTTTTCCTTTGATATATAAAATCAATTCGATTTCAAAGACTTGAGCTTCTCAATCTGCTTCATCACCCTCTCCGCTTCCTTTGCATTCTCCGACTCCAGATACTGGACGATATCCGGAAGGCTGCGGTTCAGCTTATAGATGCGATAAGGTCGACCTTTTCCAGGATTCCTCTCATCCCTCTCTCTAACCCATTCCAGCCTTCTAATCTCTCTCATGGCAATGCTAACTTCAGGCTGGCGCAGATCGGATCCGATCTCAATCTCCCGGCTGGTTGCCTCGGGCACTCCCGCTAGATAGGTCAGGACCTTGGCCACGTTCCTCTTGAGGCCTATCTTCATTAAGATGGATGCAAACTCGTCGCGCTCGGCAGCGATATCAGCGGATGCTGATGTATTCAAAGCTTTCACCAGGCGCATAATGAATGATAACATATATATAAGTTTCGTCAAAAATAATTCGGTTGAGATAGAAAATTTACCTTACATAAATATTATATTTAATCTCAAATATTAGAGAATCATGGAGAAATTGCATTGGCCATGGATAGGCAATGCAAAGAGACAAGAACAGGCAGACAAGGATATAGCCGCTGTAGGCCCTCTTGAGGTGGACGATATGCATAAAATGGAGCTACTGGGAAGATCAGCCATAAAGGTGAGCGAGGAAGAGGTAACGGAAGCCACCGAGCCGGTGATCGAATGGTGTCCTCTTTTCGATAAGGTCCGGGGAATAAAAAAGGTGACAAAGGAGTCCGCGGCTGCCAATATGGAGTTTCGCATTAAGGAGCATGGAATGTTCTCCGCCCGCCGGAAGCTGGAGATGGACACATTCGTCGGCTTTGGGGCATCCGAATCGATGATGACCGGCCTTATGAGGGGTATTATCGATGCTGCCGTTACCGTGTGCGATGGCGCTGGAACGGTCATCACCTCCAATGGATCACTGGTCCAGGGCATGGGCGGATACATCTCCGGACTGGTGGAGACGGACCCCATCCCAGAGGTGATAAAGGGCATAAAATCCAGGGATGGGCATGTCCTCTCTCCCGAGAGTGGCAGGATCGATCAGCTGGAGGGCGCGGCCTATGCCATAAGCGCTGGATACTGCCGGTTCGCGGTGACGGTAGCAGATGCCCAGACTGCAGAGAGGCTGAGGGAGCTGGAGAGATCAACTGGAGTGCGGATAATGATAATCGGGGTCCATCTCACAGGGATCAGCAAGGATGATGCCAGAAGGCTCTTGAAGGCGGCGGATATCGTCACCAGCTGCGCTTCCAGGCATATCCGAGAAGAGGCAGTACCCCTGGTGCAGGTAGGAACCGCGGTGCCTCTCTTCGGCCTGACCCCCTGGGGAAAGGAGCTGCTGGTGGAGAGGGCAAAGGATGTCTCTTCGCCGCTGCTGATAAACACCATGCCCCTTCCCGTCCTCCCGGAGAAAAAGCAGCCCAGGCCTCTGGTCTAGATCTTGGATAATGGAATCCTCAGCAAAGAGACTCTGAAAAATATAGCTGCCTCATGGGCAGGGAAGGGTCATAATGGAGGCGTTGCCGCTCTCCAGCTGCATCCTCATATTTGTATAGCCCTGATAGCTTCCGGTCATGATGTAGGCAGGAGCGGAGCTGGTGCTTCTCTGCACCCGCGCTCCCACCCTTGCCGTTCCATCCGCTTCGGTGTGGATGCTGTACACTGAGTTCTCATTGGTCTGGCTCACGGAGGTGTCTTTGACCAGGTCCCGGATCTCAGAGTAGCTCTCGGAATAGATCGATCCCACCTCGTAGTTCTTGGCGCAGAGGGCGTTTCTCAGGTCGCTCTTGGTGATGGGCTCGCTGTATGAAGATGGCTTGTTCTGGTAGACTCCCCATTCATTGGCCCAGATCTCATTGAATCCATCCTCAAATCCGCCATAGACATGAGCGTCAATGGAGCGGGATATTGTGCCTGTACCTCTGGTCCCAGTGACCAACTTCTGGCCGTGAAAGCCGCTGGTTGTCTGGTAGATGCGCATATCATCCGAGTATCCCTGATTGTAGATCCAGGAGTGCTCAGTCATATTCTGAGCAACTCCCGCTGCTGGGGGAACCAGAAGGCCCAAGCAGGCGATGATGCTAAATACCGATATCATCAGAAACCCGGATTGCCACCATTTCATATGCGCAACTTCATCTCAATCGAATATAAATTTGATCCTGATTCTATCCTTGCTGCTCATTCCTTTCTTCAGCCAATCTGCTGCTCTCCACTCTATTCCCTCCCCTGCGTTTGATGTCCTTCAGCCGCCTCTCCAGGGAGGCTGCCAGGTCAGGTGAGGGGCTAGCTCCATAGTAGTCCAGCCGGGCGGCAAGGGCGAGCTTTCCAGCCAGAGCGCGTGCCACCTTTCCCCGCAGCCTTCTTGGAGCCCCCATGACTGCTGGATGGCGGAAGATTATCCCGTGCTTGGGGGAAGGGGCATGGCCGTCAAGATGCTTGAAGAGGGACTTCTCCGCCCCCATGACCTGCACCCGGGAGGAGGGCATCTTTGCCAGCCGGCTCAGGCCTCCTGCCCTGGATATGAGCCTCGCTGCCAGGATCGGTCCGGCCAGAGCGGAGAGGTTTGGGGAGAGTTGCTCTGCTCGAAAGCTCACCTCCTCCTCCATGCTCTTCCTCGATTCCATCAATCGGAGAATGGACCTGGCAAAGGGTCCCATAATCCGATCCTCGCAGAGCGACTCCGCCAGATCCTTTCCATGAACGATCCTCTGATGGTGCAGGCGATGCCACTCATAGAGCCTCTCATCCAGTAGATTTATCGCCTCAGTCATATCGTCTATGGCCTCTACCGCCTGGAGGAGGTCCTGTTCTGTGGTAGCCAACTGGGCAAGCTGGCGGCGAACGAGGCCCAGGGCGATCTCTCTGAGGCGGGCGTTATATTCGATATCATCTGCCGCATATCCATGCATTAGGGCCAGGCAGCGCAGGTCGGGCTGAACGGATGGGCCGGCAGGAAGAGGCTTCTTTAAAAGGGCGTCTATCATCCTCTCTCCATCTTCAGCTAAGAATACTGATCCAGTCTCCGAATCAATTCTTCCAAACCAGGTCGCGATCTCCATACAGCCATACCTCCCGGCAATAAGCCATTTGTTTTCTCTTGGTCGTCTTTTATCTTCTCTCTAATCTATATTATCCTCTTCCATTTCACCCCGTTTTCTGAAAGCTGCAAGTCTTGCTTATGTAATCTCCGGAGATTACTTTCTCTCTGCACAGATCTTCCTTAAATAGTTCAAGAGCCAAGTTGCTATCACCTCTCAATGAAAAACAGGGGGCATACGGGTAATGAAAGAAATAATAGATCAGATATCGGCTCGTCTCAGGGAGCAGAACATCCTTGTCCCTGATGAGGAGATTGAGGTTCGCCTAAAGAAGCTAATCGACGATTTTCGCGTGCCGGAAGGAGAAGCAAGAAGATCGGTCTTGAACTACTTCCAAAAGGAGCATGGAATTATGCCTCAAGCCAGGGCCAGCTCGGAGAAGGTCAAGCTCTCCGAGATCAAGGAATCCGGCCGGTGGGTGGATTTGGAGGTTAAGGTTCTGGATCTCTGGGAGCCGGCGACTGAAGCCATCTCTCAGACCGGCCTGGTCGGCGATGGCTCGGGAGCAATGAAGTTTGTTAAATGGAAGAAGTCCGATCTGCCCGATCTGGTCTTAGGCCAGAGCTATTCTCTGAAGAAAGTGATCACGGATGAGTTCCAGGGCCGGTTCAGCATAAAGCTGAATCGCACCAGTCAGATAGAGCCCCTGGAAAATGAGGTGGAGGCAAGATCGGTCAGCAAGGCAGCGCAGGAGATGAAGGTGATCGAGATCAGCGAGCCCGGACTATGGGTCGATCTGAAGGTCAAGGTGGCTCAGCTCTGGGAGCCGAACAGCGATTCCATCTCCCAGTCGGGCCTTATCGGCGATGAGACCGGCTCTATAAAGTTCGTGAAATGGACAAAAGCTGATCTTGCCAACCTGGAGGAGGGGAAGAGCTACCTTCTTCGAAACCTGGTCACAGATGAGTTCCAAGGGAGGTTCAGCGTAAAGCTGAACCGCACCAGCCAAATCGAGCCGTTGGATGTTGACATAGAGATAGGCTCCCAGGCGGCAGAGTTCTCCGGGGCTCTGGTGGATGTGCAGAAGGGCTCGGGATTGATAAAGCGCTGCCCGGTATGCAAACGCTCCTTAGCCAAGGGGGTATGCACCGAGCACGGAAAGGTGGATGGCATATATGATCTGCGCATCAAAGCGGTGCTGGACGATGGCCGCCGGGTGCAGGATGTCCTCATCAACCGGGAGACCACTGAGCGGCTGGTTGGGCTTACCCTGGATGAAGCCAGGATGATGGCCATGGAGGCGCTCGATCACGAGGTGGTGCGCTCCCTCATCGAGAGCAAGCTGGTGGGCAGATACTTTGCCATCGCTGGGCCAAGGGTCGATCGCTATCTATTGGTGGAGACCATAAATGAGCTCATGCCGGTGACAGAATCGAGTGTGGACGAGCTCATGAGCCGGGTGGAGGCGATCTAGGATGGCGGGATTTTCCAGAGAGGTGGCGCGCAGGATATTCGCCGAGGAGCTGAAGAGTTCAAACTACTCCTTCCGGGAAGGTGAGGACCAGCATCAATATGCTCCTCAATACCTTCTCACCCCTACCGGGGCCAAATGCAATCGGGTCTTCTTCGTGGGAACGCTGACCGAGAAGGACGATATCGGTACAGATGTGGAGTACTGGCGGGGGCGAGTGGTGGACCCGACGGGCAGCATCCTGATCTATGCCGGGCAGTACCAGCCAGAGGCCGCTCAGATACTGGCCAGCATGGATGCACCCGCTTTTGTCTCCATCGTGGGAAAGCCCAACCTCTACCAGACGGAGGACGGCAATGTCATCATATCTCTGCGCGCGGAGTCCATCCAGAGGGTGGATGAGGCAACCAGAAACCAGTGGATAATGGATACCGCCAGGCGCACTCTTGAGAGGCTCTCACTCCTCGAGAAGGCTGAACCAGCTCCATTGTCAAGCGACTTTACCACCGCAGACAGCGCTTATCCCTCCACCAATCAGCAGGATGCGTCTCGGGCCCGGGTGCACTATCATACCGATATAGAGCGCTACCGCAAAATGGTCGCTCGGGCCCTTGCCTCTCTGAAGGCGGACCTAGGCAAGACTGTAGGAGATGATTCCGGGTCTCTTGCCTCTTCCGCCGAGTCCGAAAGGATGGGGGAAGAGAATGGAGATGAGCTGCACGAGCCCATTGAAGAGGGGTTCGAGGCGAAGCCGGAAGCAAAGCAAAAGGAAATGCCAGAGGAAAAGCAGCCCAATAAAAAGATCAAGCCCAAGAAGGGTGGATCGCTGGACTCCTGGCCCGAGGCCGGGGGGGACGAAGAAGTGGAGACCTTCAACCTTGGAAAGAAGAGCTGAAAAGTCTTATATAATCTACAGGAGCTCATAGAGCAGAGGTGAGTCAATATGGTAATTGGTGTAACGATGGTCAAGGTGGTGCCAGGACAGGAGAAGACTGTCTACAATGCTCTGCAGGAGATCGACGGCATCAAGGATGTATATCATGTCTTTGGCGAATTCGATTTCGTGGTGATCATTGAGGTCGAGGGCCTGAGCATGCTCAACAAGCTGGTCGATGTGATCAGAGAGATTGATAACGTCAATGCCACCCAGACGGTGGTCGGGGCCGAGCTTTAAGCCCCGTCATCCCCCTCTTATGGAGATCGCTGAGGAGCTGGCTAAACAGCAGAAGGCCATCTCCGTAGCTGAATTTTTTGAGAAGAACCGTCAGATCCTTGGATTCGACTCCGCGCCTCGCGCCTTAATCACCTGTGTGAAAGAGGCGGTGGACAACTCTTTGGACGCCTGCGAGGATGCGGGCATTCTGCCGGACATATTCGTGCAGATAAAGAAGAGCGGCGAATACTTTCAGGTCATAGTGGAGGACAACGGCCCGGGGATTGTGCCGGAGGAGATCCCGCGCGTCTTTGCCAAACTGCTCTATGGTTCTCGATTTCATACTCTGCGCCAGAGCAGAGGCCAGCAGGGCATAGGAATCTCCGCCGGGGTGCTCTACTCCCAGCTCACCAGCGGCAGGCCGACGCGAGTTATTTCCAAGATCGCTCCTGACAGGCCTGCATATTACTGTGAGCTCATGATCAACACCTCCAAAAACGAGCCTGAGATCATTAAAGCAGAGGAGGTGGACTGGGAGAGGCCTCGGGGAACGCGGGTAGAGATGGAAATGGAGGGCTCTTATGTCCGCAGCCGCAGGCAGTCGGTCTATGGCTCATTGAAGAGCGCCGCTATCGTCAACCCCCATGCCCGCTTAACCCTGGTGGAGCCGGAGGGAAATGTGGAGGTATTCGAGCGGGCGACGGAGAGCCTTCCCAAGAAGGCCTACGCCATCCAGCCCCATCCAGAGGGAATAGAGCTCGGGGAGCTGATCAAGCTCTTGCGCTATACCGACAAGAAGAAGCTCCGGGTATTTCTTAAGGAGACCTTCTCCTCCATCGGAACGATCTCCGCCCAGGAGCTGTGCAAAAAAGCGGATCTGGACCCTGAAGCTCCTCCTGCAAGCCTGGACCACGATGAGGCGGTGCGCTTGCTTTTGGCCTTCAAACAGATCCGGGTTAAGTCGCCTCCAGTGGACTGCTTATCACCCATCGGCGAGGAGCTGATCCGGGCGGGGCTGGAGAAGGAGTTCCGGCTGGACTTCATCGCCACCACCACCAGGCCGGTATCCGTCTACTCAGGCAATCCCTTCCTGGTTGAGGTGGGACTGGGCTATGGCGGTGAGCTGGCCCGAGAAGGCCGCATAGAGATACTCCGATTCGCCAATCGAGTCCCCCTGGTCTACCAGCAAGGAGCCTGCGCCATAACTCATGCTGTGGAGTCAGTCTCCTGGAAGAACTATTCTCTGAGCCAGTCCGCAGGAAGCGGCATTCCCGTCGGTCCGGCAGTGCTGCTGGTGCACATCGCCTCCACCAATATCCCCTTCACCTCGGAGAGTAAGGATGCGGTGGCCGATATGCCGGAGATTCTCGTTGAGATCGACCTGGGGCTCAAGGAGGTGGCTCGAAAGCTGCGCCGCTACCTGAGCAGGCAGAGCCTGCTATCCGAGAGACGGGAGAAGGAGGAGATCATCAGAAAGATCCTTCCCCGGATAGCAAAGAAGCTCTCCGATGTCCTGGACCGCCCCGAGCCGGACATAGGACCGGTGGTGGCCAAGATCATGGGCAACCTTCTGGTTTACAGGGAGAGCGAACAGCAGGACGGCCGGATCTCGGTCCGACTGGTGGTAGAGAACCACAGCGACCTTGTAAGATCCTTCAAGCTGCATGAGATTTTGGGGGAGAAGGCGGAGGCGATCAGTCCCCCTGCCAAGGTAATTTCTCTGGGGGATGGATACGACCACCACTGGAAGCTCTCCGTAGGCCCGGGCCAGAAGGCCATTATCAGCTACCAGATCGGGGCGAATAGCAGCGGGCCAGCTAAGCCGGTGGTAGAGGGTCTGGACCCGGAGATCGTCACCGGCGCCAGAGCGATCTGATAGGGAGATCTGATAGATGACAGCATCGCAGCGATTGGAGTGAGGGCATGGCAGGATCAGATGACAGGAAGAGTTCGGAGAGAGCGTTGAGGGATTCCCGGTCGAAAAAGGCAGAAGAGAACCTTCTCCGTCTGGCCGATTCGCTCTATGGCCAGTTTCAGCGGGGAGTTGTACCTCATATATCTCTGCCCTCCCGGACCAAGGGAAATATCGAGTTCTCCACTAAAGACGATGTCTGGATCTACGGAGATCAGGAGACGATGCGCAGCGTCAAGACGGTTCGGGGAGCCAAGACCCTTCTTAAAACCGTCCACCTGACAGAGCTGCTGATAGATGAGCATCTCAAGAACAATCGGGGCTCGACATTAAGAGAGATCTATTACATCTCCGAGAACTGGGATATAGCCAAGTTCCATGAGCAGGCAGAGAGCGACCGGCTGATCGAGGATCTGGAGATTGTAACCGATCTGCACCGGGAGGACTTTCACGTCCGTCCGGAGGAGGACGGAGCGGCTGTCTTCGGGCCGCTTCGCCTGAAAGAGCAGACCCGCCGGGGGGAGAAAGAGATGCACTGCCAGGAGGACGTTGGCGAGGCCGGCTACCAGATACCCTTCAACGTGGATAACATCGAGTTCATCAACCATGATGCCCGGATGGTCATGGCCATTGAGACCGGCGGAATGTACGCCCGGCTGATAGAAAACGGCTTTGATGAGGAGTATAATGCCATCCTGGTGCACATCAAAGGCCAGCCTGCCAGGTCCACCCGGCGGATCATAAAGAGGCTGAACACGGAGCTGAACCTCCCGGTTGTAGTCTTCACCGATGGCGATCCCTGGTCCTATCGCATCTTCGCCAGCATAGCCTATGGAGCGATCAAGAGCGCCCACCTCTCCGATCATCTGGTAACGCCCAAGGCCCGCTTCCTGGGAGTGCAGCCCAGCGATATCGTGGATTATAACCTATCCACGGACAAGCTTACGGACAGAGATCTTCAGGCCCTGAAGAGCGAGCTTTCTGATCCGAGGTTTGCCAATCCCTACTGGGAAAAGCAGATCCACTTGCAAATAGACCTCAAGAAGAAGGCCGAGCAGCAGGCTTTTGCCGGAAAGGGGCTGGACTTTGTAACCAAGACCTATCTGCCGGATAGGCTGACGGAGATGGGGATCATCTGAATGATCATCGACTTTCATGCCCACATCTATCCTCCGCCAGTGGCAGCCAAGATCCTGCCCGCGGCCAGAAGAAAGCTGAAGGTAGAGGTGCCGGGAAGCGGAGCGCCCCAGGACCTCTTGGGGCACATGAGCCGTTCCGGGATCGCAAGATCGATCCTCCTCCCCCTGGCCAAAGGCAGAGAGGACGTCTCCAGACTCAACGACTGGATCCTCTCCGTATCCGGAGAAGGCCTGATTCCCTTTGGAGCGATCCATCCTTTTATGGAGAACCTGGAGGCGGAGCTGGACCGGCTTGACGACTGCGGCGTGCGGGGGGTCAAGATAATGCCTCTGCTGCAGGAGTTCTATCCCGATGATAAGGGCTGCGAGAGGCTTTATGAGGCATTGATCAAAAAAGGGATGATGCTAGTCACTCACACGGGCCGGGATCCTCTGGAGAGGGAAGAGGTCTTCGGGACGCCGGAGCGCTTTGCTAGAGTCGTGCAGTGCTATCCCGAGCTCAAGCTCTTGCTGGCTCATCTGGGCGGGATGCGAATGTGGGATGAGTCGAGAAAGCATCTTCTCCCCGCTGGAGGAAATGTCTATTTTGATACCGCTTATGTCTCCTTTTATCTGGATGAAATGAATATGGCGGATCTGATCCAGGATATTGGGGCGGATCGGGTGATATTCGGCAGCGACTATCCCTGGGAGATTCCGGGCAGAGCAGTGGAGATAATCCAGAGGCTTGATCTATCAGAGGGAGAGAAGGAGGCCATACTCTGGAAGAATGCCTCCATTTTATTGGAGTGACAGCAGGGGAAAAATAGGTCCATTCCCATCATGTCAGGTCTCCAGGACCGGATGCTTCGGATGTGAGACAAAGATTTATACTTTATAAGAACAGCTGTTGCCAGCGATGAAACGCGATCTTCTCGATATTCTGGCTTGCCCTATGTGCAAAGGAGACCTGATACTGGAGGTATTCGAAGAGAACGAGTCGGAGATATTAGCCGGCAAGCTCTGCTGTCGTGCTTGCAATGAGATCTATCCCATTGAGGACGGGATTCCAAATATGCTGCCCCCAGAGCTTCGAGAATGATCATATTCTAGATTGACCAGATGGACGCCTGGCCGAATCCGCGCTAAGAGCCCCAAAATGGTGGATGGGGGCAGAGAAGGGGCTTGGGATTCACAGGCGAAATATTTATACAATATTATGTAACAATAGCGAGTGAGGGGTTTTGGGATTGGATCATATTGTTCGCATCAACGAGGGAAGCGATACCAAGACACCCATCGTCCTCCATCTTCTTCCTGGCGAGGAGACCCTCTTCAACCTCGTGGTCATCAACGATGGAGAGCCTTCAGATGTCTCGCTCCAGGCCAGCGATCCCGTCTTCAAGGCGGTTCGCTTCAGAAGATCGGATGACTACGTGGATGGAAAGCAGATCATACCGATCTTCGCCCGAATGCCCGACGATACAGACCGGCTGGATGGAGAGATAATCCTGAAGAGCAGCATTGGCGATAGCCGGGTTCCCATAACCATCCTGCGGGACTCCATAGTCTCCAAGTCAGATCAGCTCCCCGGCATCCAGTCCGAGGGTCTCGGCCGCCAGGGCCCATCAGATAGGTTGGGCAGGGTCCCCTCTCGAGCCTGGATCCGGGATATCGCCCCGGCAGAGGAGGCGCAGACTGAGGATTACCGGGAAGAGGAAAGGAATCCTGACGAGGATGAGATCGGCGCCGATGGGATTGATCCAGAGATAATTGATCCCGAGGGCATGGATGATGGCGGGGAGGATGAGGATCGCAGTCCATACGAGTCCTCCGAGGATCTGGATACGGAATTCGTCCCGGCGAAGGATGGACGCGATGAAGAGGATGAGAGGGAGAGCCGGAATATATCGTTCTCAAAGGATCAGGATCTAGAGAGATATCGATCTGCCCGCCGTTTTCGCAGGATTGAGGATCTCTCGGAGACGGACGGAGATAATCACAGTAAAGAGCGCAATGGCCCGGTGAGGGATAATGAATACTCCAGAGAAGCCGATGATTATTTTGGTGGGGATGATTATCCTGATCGCGATCGGATCGACCGCCCCATCGATCCCCTGACCAGCCAAACGCAGGGCTCAAATGGAGAGTTTGATCCTTTTAAGACCCCCCGAGAGGACCGGCGGTTTCAGAGAGACGAGGCAGCACAGGACCCTGAGAACCGCTTCAGACCAGGGGTAAGGGAGCCACTCGGATCGGTCGAAAGGGAAGAGAATTCCACAGAGCAGTTCGAATCCGATCAGATTCGTTCTGAAGAGGAGGCGGGAGAAGCAGTTGAGGATGAGGACGGCTTGCGAGCGATCGGAGCGATGCAGGTCATTCCCGCAGTCATATTCTTGGGCCTGGTTAGCGCATTGGTTCTGACCTTCATCACCGAGAGCATTCCCGAGTTTCCCGGAGCATTAGTGTCGTCGATTCTGATCGTCACCCTTATCATATACGGAGCGGCTACGCTCCTGAAGGCGTAAAAAATGAGATATATCGTGGTCACTGGCGGGGTTATGAGCGGCCTTGGGAAAGGCATAACCGCGGCTTCCATCGGCAGGCTGCTCATGAACAGGGGCTATAAGGTCACGGCCATAAAGATCGATCCCTACATCAATATCGATGCTGGCCTCATGAGCCCCTTTCAGCATGGAGAGGTCTATGTTCTCAAGGATGGGGGAGAGGTGGACCTAGACCTGGGGAACTATGAGCGATTCCTTGATGTCGAGCTGACCCGAGACCACAACATCACCACCGGCAAGGTCTACAGCACAGTGATTGAGAAGGAACGGCGAGGTGAGTATCTGGGCAAGACGGTGCAGATCATCCCCCACATCACCGAGGAGATTAAGAAGCGCATCCGTCAGGTCTCCCGAGACGGGGGCTGCGAGATATGTCTGGTCGAGGTGGGGGGCACAGTGGGCGACATCGAGTCCATGCCCTTCCTGGAGGCTATGCGCCAGCTCAAGTACGAGGAGTCGGGAAACATATTCTTCGTCCACGTAACCCTGGCCCCCTCCACCACCGATGGAGAGCAGAAGACCAAGCCCACCCAGCATAGCGTGAAGGTGATGAGGGAGCTGGGTCTGCAGCCGGACATGATCGTGGTTCGATGTGAGAATCCCCTGCTCCCAGAGACCAAGCACAAGATCGCCCAGTTCTGCGATGTGCCTGCAGAGGCAGTGATCAGCGCCCACAACTCTGATGACATCTACAAGGTGCCCCTGCAGATGGAAGCCGAGGGCATTGCCAAGTACATAATGAAGGAGATGAGGCTCTTTCCTCTGGAGGAGAAGAAGGACTGGGACCAGTTTGTAGCGAAGATGGAAGAGGTATCAGGATCTGTGAAGGTGGCGATCGTGGGCAAGTACACCGTGGGTCAGCAGTGCGCCGATCCCATGGAGGATGCCTACCTCTCCATTCGGGAGTCTCTGAAGCATGCGGGGATTGAAGCCGGCGTCCGGCCGGAGATCGTCTGGATCGATGCTGAGGATCTGGAGCACGGATCATCTGACCTCATCCTGCGGGAGGCGGACGGCATTCTGGTGCCGGGTGGCTTTGGCTCCCGGGGTACGGAGGGCAAAATCAAGGCGGTGCAGTATGCCCGGGAGATGAAGGTTCCCTATTTGGGTATCTGCTTTGGAATGCAGCTGGCGGTGATCGAATATGCCCGGAACGTCTGCGGCCTGGAAGAGGCGGGAAGCACTGAGTTTGGAGAGACCCCCCATCCGGTGATTGCTATTTTGCCCGAGCAGGAGAAGATCAGGCAGATGGGGGCAACCATGCGGCTGGGAAATTATCCCGCTCACCTGTTGGAGGGCAGCCTGGCGCACCGGATCTACGGCAGCAACAGTATCGTGGAGAGGCACAGGCACCGCTATGAGGTCAATCCCGCTTATATCAAGCCCGTCGAGGAGAAGGGGATGATCTTCTCCGGCAGGAACGGGGATCTGATGGAGATCTGTGAGATTCCAGAGCATCCCTTCTTCTTCGGATCTCAGTTCCACCCGGAGATGAAGTCCCGGCCGGGCAAGCCATCGCCGCCGTTCCTGGCGTTTGTAGAAGCGATGAAGGAGCGAAAAGCTAAATAGGAATATTTTTTCCAGATTTTTATATTTTTATTTTTAAAGAATACCCCGCAGCTTGCTGCCGGGTATTCTTTAAAAATAAGACGATTGAATTGATTGATGTTCTCTGGCTTCAGGGCGAGGCAATAGTCGCAGCTTTCGAGGTGGAGCACACAACAACAATTTATTCGGGCTTATTGAGGATGGCGGACCTGGTGAGCATGCAGCCTAATCTCAAACTCGATCTGTTCATTGTCGCGCCTGATGAGCGGAGAGAAAAGGTGTTCTACGAGATTAACAGGCCTGCATTTGCCAGGCTAAAGCCTCCCCTCCCGAAAATCTGCCGATTTATTCCTTACCTGGAATTGAAGAAGGAAGTCGAGCAGATCGGAAACAGAATTCGTTACATGAGACAGGAGTTCATCTCAGAAATTGCAGAAAGCTGCGAGCCCGACTACACATAATCTACTTGCGGTCCTTCCAGCTCTGCTGCCATCATCCACCAGCCACGCGTCCGCACCCGCAAGCGAGGGAGGATACGGGCAGATGCCATTATTTGGGGAAACGGCTGGATAGGGATGGCACAAGAATCGAAAGAGAAATGGGCTATGATATTTCCCGTCCTGCTCACTTATGGTTTGTATATGCTAATGTCTTCTGCTAGCTGAAAATCGTTGTCATTAGTAGCTATATTGGAAATGCCGTTCATCTTCATGACAGCCAGGTGAGATGCATCTGATATGAAGAGCCCATATCTGCTCGAAAGATCTGTTGCCATATCCATTGTAGCCTTGTAGATGCTGTGGATGACCAAAGGATATGCTCTAATTACAGCGTAGGTCTTCCAGACCCTCGCAAGGCTTGAGATCGTTTCCGGCTTGTCTTCTATTAGTTTCCTGGCTTCGCTCTCACTTCGCAGATGATATGTCTTTGTAGTCTCGGCTAGAATGAGCTTGTGGATGATCTCGTTTAAGACTAGGGCAGAAGTGGCTGCAAAATAGGTGCCGGATTCAATATTTTGCAGGAACGCACGACATGTAGCTCGGTATTTTGTATAGTCCAGTGCACCATACAAAAATATGTTCGTATCTATAAATATATTGGATTGGGGCGCAAGCGAATCCAGAGAGCTAATCACAGCTAATCCTCGGATTCGATTATCTCTTCTATAAGTTTTTGGTCATCTAATTTGATTGAGCCAATAAGTTGATCAGTAAGACTCTTGATCGGCTTGACGAGCAATTCTCCGCCTTTCACGCTCAGAGCTACTCGTTTGCCTTCACAAAGGTCAATCTCAGATAATATTGAACTCGGAAGCTCAATTATCCCACCTTTCTTAACAAGAACCTCCATTTATCTCACCAAAGCATTACTAACATGTCCCTGCCTCTAAAAAAAGATTTTCCCAATTATGAGATCCAAGACAGATCAACCAGGCAGTAGGCCGTCTTCGGACCGTCTCGGACTTAAGGCGATTTCTTCATCGAGCAATGCCTGATCGGCTCTCTCCACCAATCCCTTATTTCCTGCTGATGACTATGCCGCCATACACCAGGCACGCGCCCGCCTTCCTGCACACTCGCCACCGTGCGCGCACTCCTGTGGGTAGGCGGGGCAACCAAGCTATGTACTCCTGAAGCTCCGGTCCACAGTTTTTCTCTATCCGGAACGTGGATCGAAACCAATATCTCCTCAGTCAGTGAAATTGTTTCCTGCCCGAGGGAAGTCCAGTCCAATGGTCGAACTAACTGCAAAGATGATCATCGAGATCCATGACGTCATCATCCAGCGCTATGGAGGCTTGCCAGGCATCCTGTGCCAGGGCACCATTGACTATCTCGTCTCCAGAATCAACGATGAGCCCGATCACTTCAAGAAGGCCGCTCTTGCTCTTCATCTAATAGCACTTCATCCCTTTAACGATGGCCAGAAGAGGACGGGGTTTCAGCTTGCAGACAACATTCTAAGGATGAACGGCCTTCGCTTGTCTGCCAGCAAAGAAAAGATATGCGGGGCTCTCTGCAAAATAGCTGAATACAATTGCATGCTCGATGAAATCGAGAGATGGCTCAGAGAAAACACGCTGGAGACCTGACCTCACAATTCGGCCAGGCACTTCATTAGCTCATCGTTCTCTTTCAGGCTCTTCTCCAGATGCCTGCGCTGCTCCGCGGTGAGACCTCTGCCATTATCATCTTCCTTCCTTGGGCGGGAAATCATTTGCTCTGACATATCTAATGTCTCTATTTATCCGCCTGGATTAAATAGCTTCTTTTGTGGACGATCCGGGCTGGGTGCCAATTGCAGCTCATCCTCGAATGTGAGCGCCCCACCAACAAAAATGAGCCTATGGATGAACTGGACCCGCCCTGGGCGGCGATTACCGGAGGCTGAAGCTGCCGAATAGTGATATTTTAGCAAAAAAATCGCCTCATGTGTCTGGCCATCTCCCATCTTGACTGCATATATAATGGATTGCTCCGCAATCACCTGGCGGCAGCCGAGGAGTTTTTGTGCGGTCCATGCTGATCAAGATATAAGCTGATAAGCTATAAATCCTGGGACAGATCTATAATAGTCATCCGATTTAAGGAATTTGAGGTATTTTCATGAATTCATCCTGGCTGATTAAGGCAGGGCTGGTCATCATCCTGCTGCTGGTTATCTGGACCCTTTATGGAGTGTTTGTAACTATGTCCGTACCCCAGGCAAGCTACCAGGTCATGGAGACTCTGGATAATGGTGTGGAGATCAGGGAGTATCCCAAGGAGATCTGGGCCACAGCAGCTGCACAGGACGAGAACGATGCCTTCGGCCCATTGTTCAGATATATCTCCGGAGAGAACGAGAAAGGGGAGAAGATCGAGATGACCACACCGGTGGTGACTCCAGCGCCGCCCGCAAATGCGGAATCTGCCCCGGGTGAGGGTGAGAAGATCGAGATGACGGCACCGGTGGTTACGGCGGATACCGAGGAAGGCCTGTCCATGGCTTTTATCATGCCGGAGCGCTACGATATCCAGACCATTCCCCGGCCCACATCAAGCAATGTCGAAATCCAGCTGATCGAGCCCCGAACCCTTGCAACCATCAGGTTCTCTGGCTACATGAATGAAGGCAGTTATAGAGATAATCTGGAGCGATTGAATAAGACCCTTGAGGAAAGGGGGATCCTGACCAAAGGAGAGCCTTTATTGATGCAGTATAACGATCCCTGGACGCCGCCCTTCTACCGCAGGAATGAGATAGCATTGCAGGTAGTCAATGAGACAGAATAGTCAATGATACAAAAGTGGAGACGCGAATGGAACTTGGATACAAAGATGTGAATTGATAAGCAAAGACAAAAAAGAAAGAGGCTCTTCGCTGTATCGAGTGGGTAGCGGGATAATTAACCCTGATGGTTTACGGAATACGGAATAAAACCGCAGAGTCACAGAGCGCACAGAGGATCATGAAAAAATGTCGAATTCCTGTGACTAGCGCACGAACCCACACCAAATAGCGAGGAGCCAAGAAAGATGAGGTCTCAATCGTGGAGAAGTGAAATTATGCCCGACCTCACATAATATTCTTCTCTATCCTCTCCAGAGCCTCAAGGATCCTTTTTTGGCTGGTGGCATAGGAGAGGCAGACGTAATCCTCGCCACTCGGCCCAAAGGCGGATCCTGGTGTGGCGGCGATGAGAGGCTCTTTAAGCAGCCTCTCGGTGAACAGATATCCTCCGCCACAGGCGGACACATCCGAGAACACATAAAAAGCGCCACCTGGAACGCTGCTGGGTATTCCCAGACACTTCAGGCCCGCGACCAGCAGTTCCCGGGCGAGAATGAAACTTGGCCACAATCATATCGATATCATCCTGCTGCAAGAGCAGTACGATTTCCTGCACCGAGAGCTATTCCCCTTTCACCTTCCCCAACACTCTGATCTCCTCAATCTCCGTATCGGGATAGTTGCCAGTCTCGTCCTTCTCCAGATACTTGACCATATCCCAGATGTTGAGCAGAGCTGCGCTCACCCCTGTGAGGGCCTCCATCTCCACCCCCGTCCTTCCAACTGATGTCACTGTGACTGTGGCTCTGACCCTCATCTCCTCCAGCTCAAGGCCAACCTCCAGGCCGGTTATGGGAATGGGGTGGCAGAGAGGAATCAAACGGGGAGTCTCCTTGACTGCCAGTATGGCCGCCAGCCTGGCGGTAGCCAGAGGATCACCCTTCTTTATCTTCCCACCTCTAATGGCCTGGAGGGTGGACTCCTTCAGCCTTATCGATCCAGCAGCAGTGGCCTTTCTATAGACTATCAGCTTAGAGGTGATATCCACCATGCCCTCCAGCTTTTCCGCCCCGGCGATCTCACCATGCCCTCCTTCCTCTTCATTCATCCTCTTTGCCTCAATTCCCTTGCCATTCCTCAATTCGTCTATATTCCATCCCTGCCTTCAGGTTCCCGTCTTTCTATATCAGCCCCATCCTAAAGCCTCATGGCCTGAGGGATCATCTCCACCACATCGGTGGCCAGCATACCGAATCCCTTCTCCAGATAGACCAGATCGCCCGCCCTGCCATTGACAAAGGCTGCTGCGCTCGCTGCCCGCAGGGCGGAGGTGCGGGCATAAAAGGCGGCCACAATCCCCGCTAGCACGTCCCCCGTCCCGCCAACGGTCATTCCCGGATTCCCGGTGGTATTGGCCCGAACTATCTCTCCATCGGTGATCAGATCGACCTTTCCCTTGAGGAGAATGGTCACGCCCCTCTCCCGAGCATAGCCCCTTACCAGCTCTGTCCTCTCCTTATAGTCCAGGTCGATGAGGGATATGCCGCTGATCCTTTGAAACTCCCCGGCATGAGGGGTGATGAGACCCTTTAAGGGAAGGCCCGGCAGGAGGGCATCGGCATCGATGACCACCTTCTCTGCCAGAGGAATTATGCTGGCAATGGCATCTCGGGTATCGGGATGTCTTCCCAATCCCATGCCCATTACCACCACATCATGAGCGGCGATCAGATCCCGGAGAGGCTTCAGGTCATTTGCAGAGAGGCGATCCTCTGAAAGCTCTCTCACTATGAGATTAGGGGAGAAGCAGGAGATGGTTTTTGCCGCCCTTGCCGGCGCAGCTACTGTGACTATATCTGCGCCCGCTCGCAGAGCGGCGAGGGCGGTGAGGGCAGGAGCGCCGGTATAGGGGCCGCCGCCGATGACCAGAATCCGGCCGCTATCCCCTTTATGGCTCTCTGAAGACCTCTTCTTCAACAGCCCCAGATCTCCCGGCCCTACAAAAAGCTCGGCCCCTGGAGGGATGCCGATGTCTGCCACGATGACCCTCTCCCCCAGATCCGGCTTTGGGCGGTGAAATGTGACCACATAATCAGCCCGCACCGTCTTATTGGTCCCAAGGCCGCTGGGGATGTCCACAGATAGCACCTTCTTTCCCGAACAGTTTATAGCATCGATTGCTTCCGCCTCCAGCCCGGCCACCCTTCCTCTCACCCCAGTTCCAAAGATGGCGTCTACTATCAGGTCGCACTCATCGAGCATAAGGTCCTCTGCATCCTTTATCTCTCGCAAATCCAAGTGCAAGCGCCCCAGGATCTCCCAGTTCCTCCTTGCCTCCTCAGTGGATATATCGCGGGAGCGACCCAAAAGGTAAACGGTAGCATTATAGCCTGATAAATGGCGGGCAGCGACGAAGGCATCGCCGCCATTGTTGCCACGGCCGGCCACAATTGCGACCCTCTTTCCCGGAGATGATGCGACAACCTCTCTGGCTATGGCAGCACCCGCATTTTCCATCAGCTGGAGAGGAAGCAGACCGAAATACAGGCAGTTGGCGTCCAGAGCCTGCATCTCTTCCCAGGATATAATTCTCATGGGCCAAGAGTAGTGAGGCCAATAGCATAAAAGTATTGCCAGAGATATGGGCAGAGAGATTACAATAGAAGTCTAAAAAATATGATCAGAGGGTGGTGTATGAATCATTTTGATCGATTCATCTCCTCTAATTGTCTTCTTTCATCCCTTTCTGCCCTCTGCCAGTCCCTGTAGGTGTACATCTTGGCATCATAGCCGAGCATATCCAGAGAAAACCATATCACAGAGGCCTTAGTTCCTGTGGTGGTAAACACAACCACAGGTTTATTCTTGGTGAGGTTGCTGAATATCCCCTCAAGCTCGCTCTCCGCCCGAATGATCTTTCCATCCAGGACTTCATCATAGGGAATATTGATAGCCTGGGGTATTGTTCCGTGCTCGAATTCCTCCACCGATCTAGCATCCACTATTTGAGCCTTGCCGCTCTTTACATAATCATAGGTGGCATACAGATCTTCTCTGAAGGCGGGCGAATAGGTGCTCTTAGGCCTGGTTGCAGATGAGTTTTCCACGGGCAATCCCGCCCCCATCCAGGCATCTATCCCACCGTTAAGCACTCTGATATCCTCATGGCCCATGTAGCGAAGCAGCCAGTAGACGTAGGTAGCAGTGGAGGGGCCTCCCCCGCAGGGCTGGCATTCGCCATACACCACCAGAGGATCGGTTCGGGAGATGCCGGCATCACCCAGAATCCTGGCTATATCCGAGATGTTCTTAAGGCAAGCGGTATTGTTGATATCTACGAATTCCCGATATGAGATATGGACTGCACCCGGTATGAAGGAGGCAGGATAGTCACTGCCATCCAGCATTATTATATTATCTGTGACATCTGAGGAGTTTATAAGCACCTCGCGGGAAGGGGCCACCATATCCTCTGAATCCTCAGTTACAGCCGGATTTCCATCCTGATTTAGCTGGCCGGAGGAATCGGCTATCCCGGCTTCTGAAATGGAATCACTTGATAAGATGCTGGTGATCGTCTCTTTTGCCAGACTATCTAAAAAAGTGCATACATAGCACTCGGCGCTTGCTGATGAGCAGAATAATGCGACTGTCAACAGCATTATTGCAGGTGCCCTCATGCCACCCCAGGCGGCCGGTTTGAGCTCAGACATAGATCATCTTTCCTTCGCTAGGTATCATTTGTGCGGTTGATTGCTGAGTATGATTGCTTCCTGTTAAAAATCCTTTTGTCCAGGACAGGATGCATCCTTAGTTCAGATTATGATAGGAAATAATTCAATATCATCAGATCTTGGCCTTCTGCATCGTTTATACGCCAAAAAGCTCATTGAACACGCAATCAGATCTCTGCTAGACAGAGCCAATCAGAGGATCTTCCATGAGGTTAAAGAATCTGGGCGTTGCGGCGGGATCGATAGGCAAAGGGAATGAAATATGAACATAACAACAGTAGCAATGATCTTAGCAATAGTATTGACCGGAATAGCATTTGGTGAAGATGAATTTACTCAACATTTAGGGAAAAATGTAACTGTAAATGTATGCAATATGACAGTATATCAAGGAAACATGACTGAATGGTGGAACGACTCGATAGTAATTAACGAGTTGTGTGATCCATCGATAGGAAATATTACAATTAAAAAAAGCTGCATAGTGTGGATAAAAAACGGATTTGTATGTGATTAGGCAAGAATATGAAGATCCTAACGATTGTACCAGCACATAATGAGGAACCGACATTAGATTCATGCATAAATGGAATACGAAATCAAACCATCGAGACAGATATCCTAGTAGTGTGCGATAATTGTACGGATAAAACAGAACAATTGGCACAATCGCTAGAAGTAAATACGCTAAAAACTATAAACAATGTACACAAAAAGTCTGGTGCATTAAATCAAGCGTTAGATAAATACTTACTGGATTATGATTTAATTTTAGTACAGGACGCTGACACAATAATTGATCATAGATTGCTGGAAAACGCCGTAAAAGAAATAAATAAAGATAAGAAATTGGGTGCGGTTTGTTCAAAAGCAGGAATAAAAGATATCATGTCATCTAAATGGAGTGAATTGCTCTGGTGGCACCTGCAACGAATAGAATATGCGACATTTGATAGTTCAAGAATCGAAACCGCTGGATCCATAAAAGTAGTACATGGAATGGCCGCGGTTTATCGAACAGCCGCATTACAACAAGTAAAAAATAAGTGGGGCAGAATATATGATGAGAATAACATCACTGAAGACTATGAACTAACAATATGCCTAAAAGAGCTGGGGTGGAAAACAACCGCATGCATGGATATGCGGGCATGGACCGAAGTGCCGGTAACATTAAAAGAATTATGGAAACAACGAGTACGCTGGTTTAGGGGTGGGATTGATGTACTAAGGACTCACGGAATAAATAAAATAACAATAACTGAATATCTCCAACATATATTATTTATTATATTGACTGTGTTGAATGTACTAATAATATACTATCTTTCAGTTGTACTAATATCCGGTGGCCAACTAGGTATCCATCCGTTGTTCTATCTAGTAGTGGCAATTGTAACACTAGATGGATTATATAGATTACGCTATGCAGAAAATGTAAAAACAATAGAAATTGTTATACGATTAGCCATATTACCTTTTAGTATATATATGATGTTATACCAAGCACAACAACTATGGGCATATTGGTTATCAATAACAAATGCAAAAAATGAATGGTGAAAAAATGTATTCAATATCAAACGGAGTCATTAGTGCATCTTGTCTTTGTACATGCGCTTGCGCGGTAGAACCAAGCGGCATGTTTTCAAATGTAGGCATACATACAGTACCTATATTTATAGGAGGATTCATGGTAATTGATACCAGCGTTAAATTACTGAGACTGTGGTACAAAGAAAATCACAGATAGAAATAACCAATTTTTCCTGAAGACCGGTGTTCTCCCAGCGCCTGCACCCCCCATTCCTACAAGTCCGGAGCTCTGAGTCCATGCCCAAAATCTCCATCCAGGCGACGCTTAAGCTGGTTAGATCATTCCTCTGGTTCTTTTTATATAGTCAGTCAATGGGCAAGGTCAGGTCGATTCTACATCTTTTTTGATGCGAAAAGACCATTAGTGCCAGAGCATTAACTGAAACGCCAAGCAGAGATGATATAGAGACCACCATAACAATGAGAACGAGCCGCTTTCTCTGCTGTTCTACGCGCTCTATTAGATCATATACCGCATCTGCCGAGGTATTATCTTCCATTATTCTCACTCGCTCGCCCATTCATTTAGTACAAAGAGCTCATCATTGATGGTCTTGAACCATTCATATCTCGATTTGCCCAGGGGAGTGAGCTCAAATACTATTACTTCTCTTGCCCCCCATGCAAGCCTCTTTTCCTCAATATATCCGGCATCTTTCAGCATATTGATATATTTCTCAGCCGAAGTCGTCTTCAGATTGGCGCACTGAATTATATGGGTCTTCAGCGCCCGGCCTTTTGACTGGCCCTTTGAAATGCACTCAAGGAGCTTGAGGACGATCTTGATTGCAGGCCTGTATTTCGCAACAACCATTAAGTATCCCCATCACAGCTCTTAAAAGGCTTCCATACCTTTAGTACATCACTACTATATCAGAATGTAGCTGCTCTGGTATATCAATCTTTATTGCTCAATATTGATTGAATCTAATTTTTTAACTGTTTAGCTTCTCAAATTCATCTTTATGATGGAAGAAGCCATTAACATTGGATTAACCTGCATTGCAGGGAAGATTGCCGCTATAATGAGGCCCAGACATCTGAGTAATGGGCCCAATTTGCCCGGTTGGACCACCAGAATTATAATTATTGTGATGGTTTTTATTAACCTGCTCGACCTTCAACATCCAAAATTTTTATATAATATTAATATCATCATTAGATATTGATCCTTTAAGACATAGATACCTAGAGAGATTGACTAGAAAAAAGAATATGGCAAAATCATAAAAAGAGGTAGCGTATCATTTTTGCTGTAAATTTCTCAGAAATATCAGTAACAAGAACTGACTTGCTCTTCACGAGATAACAGCAAGTTATTTCTTCATGAGATATTATAATTGGCCCTGTATCCCCAAGTCGTCGAAACTTTGGGAGGGATACAGAGCCATGAATATATCCGACATAGCAGATGATTATCTTATCGATGTCCCGATTATGATCGGGACTCTTTCCCCGTAGGTGAAAGATCGAAAAGAGGGCATGAAGAAACTGACCGCGGGTTTTCTGAATGAGGTAATGCAGCTTGAGGCTGAAAATCAAATCCAGGCCCGTCCCTATGAACGGACTGGCAAGAGACGAGCACACCGTAACGGAACAAGATCGCGAAAGCTAAAGACCATCTACGGCGAGATAGAGCTTGATAAACCCCAAATCCGAGAATTCCCATTCAAAACCGCAGTATTCGAGAGATTTTCTCGTGTGGAAGAATCATTAAGAGTTGCTGTAGCAGAATCTTATTTTGAGGGAGTATCAACCAGAAAAGTCGAGAAAGTATTCTCGAAGTTTGGATTAAAGAACATATCTGCATCTGAAGTCTCAAGAATTGCTAAAAAGCTGGATAAATTGGTCAAAGATTTTTTGAACAGGCCCATCGAAGGATCAATCCCCTACATATTCGTGGATGCAAGCTATTTCAAGGTCCGAACAGATGGCAGATACGTAAATAAGGCATTGCTTGTTGTCGTTGCCATTCATGATGATGGATACCGCGAGATCCTCAGTGCCATGGTGGATGATAGCGAAGATGAATCCTGTTGGGAAAAATGCTTTGGACTGCACCCCTGATAATGGACAAATAGTTAAGCAATGGTATTTAAGGCAACCTCCACTTCGAACTGAACCGGAGATCTGTAATTGAGAGCTGAATGCAGCCTCTTATGGTTGTACACATTTTCA
>Ga0208462_1000393_pt1 | contig 47178 bp, 32 predicted proteins | sample AD_SCU001_MetaG_FD_184452 | JGI IMG/M metagenome (GOLD analysis project Ga0208462, IMG submission 184452) | Active sludge microbial communities of municipal wastewater-treating anaerobic digesters from China - AD_SCU001_MetaG (SPAdes) (version 2) | ecosystem: Engineered > Bioreactor > Anaerobic...
CTGTGCTAATCTGTGGATAATCTGCGAAATCCGTGGTTTTAAAACCGTGTCGAATCCGAATAATCCAATCACCGCACCATTTTCATTCTCCCGGGTGTGACGAAGGAACATGAATGACTGTGGTTTTAAAACCCGTGTCGAATCTGAATAATCCAATCACCGCATCATGTTCATTCTCCCGGGTGTGACGCACGCAGCCCTCTTCACCGGCGTTCATCCCCTGCCAGCAGCAAGGCCCGCGCCGGCGCACCATCGCCATCCGTGATGAGCAGCGGCGCGACAACGAGGGTGTAGCGGCCCGGAGCCACGGCTGCAAGACGCAGGCCCTCCACAATCAGCACGTCGTTGCCCAGCAGGATGCGATGCACGGGGCAGACGGGATCGTCGTAGCCCTCGACTGACAAGGCGTCGATGCCCAGCAGTTGCACGCCCGCATCCACCACCACCTGCGCGGCGGCCGCGGTGATGCATACGAAATCGTCGGGCGCGGCGTCGGCCGGACGCGTGGCGTTCGCCTTCAGCAGCAAGGCATCACCACGCTGCAACGGCAGGGCGGCGATGTGCCCGGCATCGATGCGGGCGCCCACAGCAAACTCCGCCACCAGCGCGGGTGTGACAAAGCGCGCGGGATCGATTTCATGCACGCGTTTGCCGTCGTCAATGAAATGCGAGGGCGCGTCCATGTGCGTGCCGCTGTGCGCGCTCATGCCGAGCAGCGAAAGATTGAAGCCCGTACCATCGGGATTGCTGCGCGCCACCACCTCCCGTCGGAAGCGATGGTCGCCCGGATAGTACGGTGTGCGCTCGTCGAGCGGCGTGCTGATGTCGATGACGCGTTTCATATCCATGCGGTTGCTCCTAATTTCCTATGGCGGCCAGCGCCCCACGCAATTCCTCGAGTTGCGCTGTCGAGTAGCCGATATGTATCGAACGAATGATGTCGCGGCCATCGATCACGAAGGCCACAGGAATGCTGTCCACGCCGAGTATCTGCACCGCCGAGCCCTGGTTGAACAGCAGTTGGTACGGCAGTGCGCGCTCGCGCAGATAGGCGGCCGCCTTGCTTTCGTCCGGATCGAGACTCGCCAGCACCACGTCCACATCCCCGTTCCGTAGCAGCGAGGGAAGCTCGGCGAGCAGGCGTTTCGAGTTTTCGGATGTACTTGCCCAAAACACCAGCAACACCGGCTTGCCACTGCGGCGCGGGAAGGAGACTTTCTCACCCTGCTCGTTGCGGAGATTGAACTCCGGCAATTCGGTGTTGAGAATCTGCGCGCGCCGCTGCTCGCTTTGCAACTGGCGGTCGCGATCCTGCATCTGCTTTTCCTCACGATTCACCATGCGCAGCACCTGCGGCCATTGACGCGCGGGCGGGATGCGCTCGCGATAGGAGAACGCCCTGGTTTGATCCTGCAAAAGGTAGTACCAGGTCTGCGCCGCAAGATTCAGAAAATCCTCCTCGGTGCCGTACAGCCGTTCCAATTCCTGCAAGCGGTTCGCAATCCGCTCCTGTATGCGCACGGAACCGCGCCCCTGTTCGATGAGCAGCGAGAAATACTGATGGTAGGCCGGGAAGTTCTTCGGGTAATCCGACAGCTCGCGTTCCATCTCCCTGATCAGCAAGCCGATGTCCTGCCCCGCGAGACGCATGAACTGCACGTTGTAATACCGCGCGTTCAATGCCGGAACGCCGTCGGGACGCAGCACATATTCCACATACGTGCGCTCGCCGTTGCCGTCGAGATGCTCGCCGTCGCCCACCACCCACGACAACAGTGCGGCATCGCCGGGAATGGCAATGCGCGCTTCCCAGCTTTCGCCCTTTTTCGTCATGGGCTGCATGCGCAACCGCGAGGTGTCGGGACGCAGCACATTCTGCCACAGCGCCATGCGGGTGCCGTAACGCACATTCCAGAAATCGAAGACGTACAGCAGGGTCAGTTCCCTGGCGCGCGCCAGCGGCGAGGAGGGATGGGGATTGTACACCACCGTATACGAGGAGCCCGCCACCGGTCCGCTTTGCGCGGGAGCGGGTGTCGGAGCGAGGGCGAGCAGGGTGGCGACGAGTGCTGTTAGCGGAATTGCGAGCTTCATGGGATCCGTATGCTGTGTGTCTTCGTGAAAACGTCCCCTCCCACATGCATCGCCGGGAGGGGACAGCCTTGTTCTACGCACGTCGACCCGGATCAGTTCATCGGGTCGGCCGGTGTGGGAAGATCTTTCGTCTTGAAAATATTTCCACCGATCACGCCACCCAGCGCTCCGAAGCCCGCGAACACCACGGCGGTGAACAGCAGCACCATGAGAAAGAGCATGAAGGGATTGGTGAGCAAGGTGGTCATGAATTGCTGCACGCCTTCGAGCACGGCGGGATCGCTGCCCTGCGTGGCGGCCTGATCGAACGCGCGTTCGATTTCCTGCTCCATCTCGAAGCGCGCCTGCTCCGAACCCAACCCCATGGTGATCGTTTCGATAATGGCGGTGAGCACCGAGCCGACGAGACCGGAGAGCGTGCCGACAATGACACCGTCGGAAATGCGGAACGGCATGTCGTAAGGGAAATTTTTCTTGTAAAACCATACCGCGAGAATCGCTCCGCCCATCACCCCCGCGCAGCAGAGGCAATTGAGAAAATTGATGCCGGGAATGACCGCCGAGGCGGTGATAGCCGCGCCACCGATGAGCACGGGAATGAGTTTCGGGGGTTTTTCCATCATGGTCGCATCGTTCATGTTGCCTCTATTCGAGTTGTTGCGGGAATTCCACCGAACAATTGAAACCACGCCTCCATGTACGGCGGCATGATGTACAGCGCCAAGACCGCTCCCGCCACCGCTCCTGTGACGCTGCGGGAAAGCGCATCGTTGTGCCACCATCCCAGCACATCCAGACCGTAATCCAGGGCCATGGGCAGCAGCGCTGCAGCGAGGCGCTTCAAATCCATCGAACGCGCGAAGCCGCTGCGCCGCACTGCGGGGTAAAACAGGAGCATCGCGGTGAAGCCGAAATAAATCGCCGCGCAGCGGTGACACACCGAAAACGGAAAGCCGAACAGTGCCTGCGAACGCTGCACGTCCTGATGACACACGGGCCCGTAACACCAACGGAGCAGAAAGGCCTCGTTGTCCTGTCCGGCCTCATGCAGAAAAGGCGGAAGCACGATGCCAGCCGTCCACAGCACACAGACGATGAGCAGCAGCCGCCATGCGCGGGCGTGCCAGTGCGCTCCCGTCATCCTTTGCGGGATTGCAGGAAGTCGTTCCATCGGGTCGTGCGATAGCTCCCGCTCTGAATGTATTCGAGCACATGCACAAAGGTCTGCTTGTCGATGTAGCCCGGCAGCACGGTGATGAGTTCGCCCTTCGGACTGAGAAACACCGTGCTGGGATAGCCGCTGACGCCGAAGGATTTGGCGATTTCGCGCTCGCTGGCCTCGCGTCCCTGCACGGTGTGTTTTGTGGAGGACTCGGCGTCGAGCTTCACGGCAATGAAGTGCTCGCGCAATGCCGCCTGCACGGTGGAGTCGCCATACACCTCGGCGTCCATCCGTTTGCACCAGCCGCACCAATCGGTGTACACATCCACCACCACCATTTTATTCGCACTGCCGGCCTCGCTGATGGCTTCGCCGAATTTTTTCCACTCGGGTCCATCGCCTCCGGCAGCCGCATCGCAGGCGGTGGCTATCAACGTCACCGCCACAATGGTGCGCACCATGCGCCACGCGTGTTTCATCCGCCCTCCTGTTCCAGTTGTCGGCGAAGGCGGCGGAATAGCGGGATATCGGGCAGGGTCTGCCCCTCGGAGTCCTTGCCATCCGCGGCCAGCACGAGATATCGTTTGTATGCCACGAGCGCTTCCTCCACACGGCCTGTTGCATGAAGGGCCTGAACAAGAAAGTACAGCGCTTCGGGAAGGCGATCACCCAGCGCCAGCGCCTGTTCGCAGGCGTCGATGGATTGCTCGTACAGCTCGGCCTCGAAACTGATTTCGGCGACGTCAATCCACACGGCGGCATTGCCCGGTTCCAGTTTCAGAATGTGGGCGAGACTGTCCAGCGCGGCGCCGAGTTCGCCCAGCTCGAATTCGAGGTCCGCCTTGGCGTACCAGTAGTCGATAGTGTCGGGCGCGAGCGCGGCCGCCGAATGGAAATCCGCCAACGCCGCGCGGTAGTCGCCCAGCGCTTCGTGCGCGCTGCCGCGCCCGTACAGCGAGTCCGGATTGCGCGGCGCGAGCTTGATGGACTTGTCATAGGCCTGTATTGCCTGGGTAAAATTCCCCAGTTCTTCAAGTGCGTTGCCCAGATTGTGCCAGGCATGCGGGTCGTTGGGTTCGTGTTCCAGCGTTTTGCGGAAGCACTCCGCCGCCTCGCCGAAATCTCCCAGGTTCGCGCAACTGTTGCCGCGATTGTACCAGGCCGAAGCGAAATCCTCCTGAATGGCCAGCGCGAAATCATAGCTCTCGATGGCCTTGCGCCACGAGCCCATTCTATTGTACACGATGCCGCGATTGTACCAGGCGTTGTGGTTGAACGGAGCCAGATCCAAGGCGCGGTCGTAACAGCGCAGGGCCTCGTCGAGATTGTTTTCCATGTCGTGGGCGTAACCCAGCTCGTACCAGGCGTCCTTGTTCTGTTCGTCGCGGCGGACCAATTCGGTGAAAAGACCGATCGCCTCTGCGTATTTGTCCGCGTGTTCGAGAGTGATGCCCTTGCTGAACAGGGCCTCGTCGTTTTCGGGCTCGAGCGCGAGTGCGTGATCGAAGTAATCGAGGGCTTGCTCGACCTTCCCGAGATTGTCCAGCGTGATGCCCTTGTTGATCAGCAATTCGATATCGCCGGGGTTGAGGCGCTCGGCTTGTTCAAAGGCCTCGAGCGCGCGCTCGTATTGACCGAGATTGTTGAGCGCCATGCCGGTGCGTTCCCAGGCCTCGGAGCTGTAGGGCGTGAGTTCGGTGAGAACGCGCAGAAATTTCAGCGCATCGTCGAAATTGCCCTTCTCCAGATGGTAGCCCGCGATTTCTTCCAATGTATCGATGCTGATGGAACCTTCCTGCGCGGCGTTGAGCAATTCGGCGGCATCCATATCGCCGTAATTGCGCGCGCCGGTGCTGCCACGCTCCATCCAATCGTCTTCGTTGTCGTCGTAATCCAGAAAGCTCATCGTCCAGTCGTCGTCGTCGAATAGTGAGATAAATCCATCAAAAAACATACCCTCTCCCCTTCCCAAATGCAAGGGAAGCGGATGTCCCTCCGCTTTCGCGCGGCGCCACTCAAGCGCCGGCACCCTCGGCGGACGGCAGGCCATGCCACCACTTTGTCCACAGCAGCACCCAGGCCAGCCCCAGGCCCCAACCGGCCAGGACATCCGTCGGGTAATGCACTCCGAGATACAGCCGCGAAAAGGCAATCAACAGCAGGCCGACAATCAGCGGCACAGCCACGAGCCAGCGGCCGTGCTTAATCGCGCGCAGCCGGGCACTGTCGAGCAGCAACAGCGCGAGCGGCAGGTACACGGCCACGGACATCAGCGCGTGTCCGCTGGGGAAGCTCAGCGTGGATACCTCCGCCAGCGCCGTCACCACCCCGGGCCGCGGACGGGCCAGGAATTCCTTCGTCGCCAGCATGAGTACCACGCCGCCCAGCGTACACAGGGCCATGAACAGGGCATCGCGCGTGCGACCCCGCAGTATCGACACGAGCACCGTGGCCACAGCCACCACACTCAGTACGGGCACATCGCCCGCCTCGGTCAACACGCGCAGCAAGGGCAGCAGCCATCCCGCCGCGAACGGCGCGGCGGGTCCTTCCGGTCGCAAGGCGAGCAGCAGCAGTTCGTCCCAGGCCTGCGTTGCTCCGGTCAGCATCAGCACCGCGAGGCCGGCGAAGGAGAGCATGGGGGTGAACACCATCCATGGCTCAACGCCCGGCGTATTGTGTCCTAGCGTCATTCGAGTTTTCACCGGCGTTTGAATTTTCACAATGATGGCGGAAGGCGGTACAACAGTGCCGCCGCTCCGGCGGGCAACAGAATGCGCAACGCCGCATCCACCGCGCCACCGGTTTGTATGCGCAGCGGTCGGGGCAGCAGATGCAACGAGCCGCGGAAAAACGGGCGCAGCAGTTCCAGTCCACTCGGCGTACACATGTCCAGCACGAGATGGCTGAGATAGCCGGCGGCGAACCACAGCCACAGCACGGGATAATCGATGAGCGTGCCGAGATACCAGACGCCCACGGAGAGCACGCCGGCGGTGAGCAACCAATGCGTTGCGGCCCTGTGGCCACCGGCCGCGACGCGAATCAATCCCGACAGGGCGCGGAATATCCATCGACTCAGCATCAACGGCAGCGCGAGCGTGCGTCCCGCGGCGCGTTGCTGCTTGTTCCGGCTGCGGAGCAGCCGCTTTTTCGCCGCATCGGGCGAATTGACAATGAGCGACTCCGGCTCGTCGATGTCGGGCAGCAGCGCGGCCAGCACGCACAGCGTCGCGCCGAGCACATACAGCGGGATATCGGCACCCGCCAGTTGTACCGTACCGCGCAACAGCGCCCAATCCCCGGGGAGTTGCGACGCCGAGGCCGCGACGGCGGCCGCGGCCGTCAATCCGCCGGATATATGCGTTTTACCTGTCACCTTGCGACGTCCTCGCTAAACAATGGTCTCTTCGTCGGTTTCAGATTTGTCGTCACCTCGCCGCGGCGGGTCTTCGAGCTGAGCGGGCTTTGGTAATCCGCGAGGGAGCCTCCGTGTATCGTCAGGCTGAGCGCAGCGCCGAGCACCTTTGTCCGAGATGGTACTGAGTGATTCCGGCGCGGAGTCGAAGCCTTCGACTCCGCGCCTGAGCCACGTTCTCGGAAAGAAGCACGAATTCTCTCGCAGGCCCGTCGCTCAGGGTGACGGGATGAGTGAGCGAAGCGCCGAAACAGAACTCCGTCACCTCGCCACGGCGAGTCCCAGACCTGAGCGGAGCGCCGAGGACGATCTCGGTGGCGAAGAGGGTATGCATTGCGGCGCGAAGTCGAAGGGTTCGACTCAGAGCCCGAACCAAGATCTTCTCTCACCGAACGTCCTTGCCGCAGGCTCGTCGCTCAGCTCGAAGACCCGCCGCGGCGGGGTGACGTAAACGAGGCGATGCGCAGGAGTCCATGTCATCGGCGAACGAACGTTCAGCGCACCACCACATTCACCAGTTTATCCGGCACGGCGATGATTTTCGCTATGGTTTTGCCCTCGGTGTAACGACGAATGATTTCGCTGTCGCGCGCGGCCGCTTCCAGTGCGTCGCGATCGAGGCCGGCGGGCACCACGATTTTATCGCGCACCTTGCCATTCACCTGCAACACCAATTCGATTTCATCGTCCACGGTCAGCGCTTCGTCGTACTGCGGCCAGGCCTCGTAGGCCAGCGATTGTTCATGGCCCATCAGGCGCCACAGCTCTTCGGCCAGATGCGGCGCGAAAGGTGCCAGCAGCAGGATGAAGGGTTCGAGCACCGCGCGGGGACGGATGTCGCGCTTGTTCATTTCATTGACAAAAATCATCATCTGCGAAATGGCAGTGTTGAAGCGCAGCCCTTCGATGTCCTCGCCCACTTTGCGTATGGTTTTATGCAGCAGGCGCAGCGCGTCGATATCCGCATCGGCCTCTTGCACCGAAGGATCGAGCCGGGCGGTATTCGCCTCGGCATCCTCCTGCACGAACAGCCGCCATACGCGATTCAGGAAGCGATGCACGCCCTCCACGCCCTTGGTATTCCAGGGCTTGACCTGCTCGAGCGGACCCATGAACATCTCGAACAGCCGCAGTGTATCGGCACCGAATTCGCGTATCACATCGTCGGGATTGATCACATTGCCGAAGGACTTCGACATTTTCCTGCCATCCTCGCCCAGAATCATGCCCTGGTTGACCAGTCGCATGAAGGGCTCTTTCGTGGACACGTGGCCGAGATCGAACAGCACTTTGTGCCAGAAGCGCGCGTAGAGCAAATGCAGCACCGCATGCTCGGTGCCGCCGATGTAGAGATCGACAGGGCCCCAATAGGACTCGGCTTCTTTTGAAACGAAGTGCTCATCGTTCTCCGGATCCATGAAGCGCAGGTAATACCAGCACGAGCCGGCCCATTGCGGCATGGTGTTGGTTTCGCGGCGCGCAGGCAGTCCGGTTTCGGGATCGGTGGTATTGACCCATTCCTCGATGGTCGCCAGCGGCGATTCGCCGGTGCCGCTGGGTTTGTAGGACGTGACTTCGGGCAGGGTCACCGGCAGCATGTGTTCGGGGAGCAGCTTCACTTCGCTGCTGCCGTCGGGATGGCTGACGTGAATGATGGGGAAAGGTTCGCCCCAGTAGCGCTGCCGCGAGAACAGCCAGTCGCGCAATTTGTAATTCACCTTGCGCCGGCCGAGTGCGCGCTCCTCGAGCCAGGCCACGACCTTGTCGAAGGCCTCGCGATAGCCCAGTCCGTTGATGAAATCCGAATTCACCGCCACGCCGTGCTCGGTGTCGGTGTAGGCCGCCTGCTCCACATCGCCACCGGCAATCACCTCGCGGATGGGCAGCACGAAGGTGCGGGCGAATTCCCAGTCGCGGTCGTCATGCGCGGGCACGGCCATGATGGCGCCGGTGCCATAGCTGAGCAGCACATAGTCGGCGATCCAGATGGGGATGCTTTCACCATTCATGGGATTGATGGCGTGGGCGCCGGTAAACACGCCGGTTTTTTCCTTCGCGAGTTCGGTGCGCTCGAGATCGTTCTTCAGAGCCGCCGATTGCACATAGGCCTCCACGGCCGCGCGCTGCTCCGGCGTGGTGAGTTGCGCCACCAGCGCATGCTCGGGCGCGAGCACCATGTACGTGGCACCCCACAGCGTGTCGGGTCGCGTGGTGAACACGGTGATGGACGCGTTGTGTCCCTGCACATCGAAGCGCACTTCGGCGCCTTCGGAGCGCCCGATCCAGTTGCGCTGCATTTCCTTGAGACTTTCGGGCCACTCGAGTTCATCGAGATCGGCCAGCAGACGCTCGGCATAGGCGGTGATGCGCAGCATCCATTGCCGCATGGGTCGGCGGATCACGGTGTATCCCTTCTCGACCTGTTCGGGTACTTCCTCGTTGGCGAGCACCGTACCGAGTTCGGGGCACCAATTCACCGGCACCTCGGCCAGATAGGCCAGGCCCTGCTTGTAGAGCTGCGAAAAAATCCACTGCGTCCACTTCACATAGCGGGGATCGGTGGTATTGATCTCGCGCTCCCAGTCGTAGGAAAAGCCGATCATCTTGAGCTGACGGCGGAAGGTTTCCACATTCTGCCGCGTGGTGATGGCCGGGTGGACGCCGGTTTTCACCGCGTATTGCTCGGCGGGCAGTCCGAATGCGTCCCATCCCATCGGGTGCAGCACGTTGAATCCGCGCATGCGCTTGTAGCGCGCGATGATGTCGGTGGCGGTGTAGCCCTCGGGATGGCCCACATGCAACCCGGCTCCCGACGGATAGGGGAACATGTCCAGCACGTAGTATTTGGGCTTGCCGGCTTGCGGATCGGCGTGAAAGGTCTTGTTGCTCTCCCAGTGCTGCTGCCACCGGGCTTCGATGTCGTTGAACGGGTATTTCATGGTCCTCGTGCTGCTATGCCGATATGCGTGATGCAAATGCATCGTGCCTAATCCGGTAAGTTACCATTCCCCCGGCATCCCGCCAAACAGCAGCGAAGCGCGAAAATCGGCACGCATCGCGGTCCCGTCCTCGTACTATTGCCGCCGTCCGGCAGCGCGGGATTGAATGGCGCACGCCGCCATGCGAAACGACACAAGCCCCGCCGGGTGGCGGGGCTTGTGAAAATAAAAGCGGAATCGGCTTATTTTTCGCCCATGAAGGGATAGCGCCAGTCCTTCGGCGGATCGAAGGTTTCCTTCATCGTGCGCACCGACATCCAGCGCAGCAGATTCATCGCACTGCCGGCCTTGTCGTTGGTACCCGACGCGCGGCCGCCGCCGAAGGGCTGCTGCCCCACCACGGCGCCGGTGGGTTTGTCGTTGATGTAGAAATTGCCGGCGGCATTGCGCAGGCGATTGGCCATGTGCGTCAGCGCGTAACGGTCGCGGCCGAAAATGGCGCCGGTCAGGGCGTAGGGCGACGTGCTGTCGCAGAGATCGAGCGTCGCTTCCAGCGCCTCGTCCTCGTAGACGAAGATGGTGAGCACGGGACCGAAGATTTCCTCTTCCATCGTCTTGAAGCGGGGATTGGATGTGACGATGGTGGTGGGTTCGATGAACCAGCCCTTGGAGGCGTCGTACTTGCCGCCGGTGATGATTTCGGCATCCGAGGCCTGCTTCGCGTAATCGATATAGGCCGTGATGCTTTCGAATGCGCCCTTGTCGATGACGGCGCTCATGAAGTGGGTGAAGTCTTCGGGATCGCCCATAGTGATGGCCGACACCTGTGCGACATATTTTTCACGGAATTCCGCCCAGATGGAGCGCGGAATGTACATACGCGACGCGGCCGAGCATTTCTGCCCCTGGAATTCGAAGGCGCCACGGAGCGCGGCGACGACCAGCGCATCGACATCCGAGCTGTTATGCGCGAAAATGAAGTCCTTGCCGCCCGTCTCGCCCACAATGCGCGGGTAGGATTTGTATTGCGCGATATTCTCGCCCACCGTTTTCCACATATCCTGGAACACCGCGGTGGAGCCGGTGAAGTGAATACCCGCGAGCCAGGGGCTGGCCATGACCGGATTGCCCACCTTGCTGCCGGAACCGGGGACGAAGTTCACCACGCCTTTCGGCAGACCGGCTTCCTCGAGCAGTTTCATCAGGAAGTAGGCCGAGTACACCGCGCTGGAGGCGGGCTTCCACAGCGACACGCCGCCGACCATGGCCGGTGCGGTGGGCAGATTGCCCGCAATGGAGGTGAAGTTGAACGGCGTGACGGCGAAGACGAAGCCCTCGAGAGCGCGATATTCCACGCGATTCCACGTGCCGGCGGGCGAATAGGGCTGATCCTGCATGAGCTGCGTCATGTAGTGGACGTTGAAACGCCAGAAATCGATCAATTCGCAGGCGGAGTCGATCTCGGCCTGGAAGGCCGTCTTGGACTGACCGAGCATGGTGGCGGCATTGATGGTGCTGCGCCACGGACCCGCGAGCAGCTCGGCTGCTTTGAGGAAAATGGCGGCGCGCTGTTCCCACGGCATGGCGACCCAGGCGCGCTGGGCTTCGACGGCGGCCTCCACGGCCATGTCCACTTCCTTCTGCGAGGCGCGGTGATACACACCGAGCAGATGCGCATGATCGTGCGGGATGCGCATTTCGGCGGTATCGCCCGTGCGCACTTCCTCGCCACCAATGATCAGGGGCACCTCGATGGTACGGGACTTGAGTTCAGCGATTTTCGCCTTCAGGGCGGCTTTCTCCGGGCTGCCCGGCGCATACGCTTTGATAGGTTCGTTAATCGGCGCGGGGACCTTGAAATACGCGTTGCTCATGAAATTCTCCTCGTTGCGGATAACGTCTCGGTGATTCGGCGCAAGCACTCATGCTCGCCTCGTGCGCGCGATGGAAATCGCACCACACGGGCCGATATTCAAGTTACGACAGCCCATGGAGAAGAAAAAGTGCGGAAGGAAGCCCACGCTTTTGCATGCAATCCCGCGCGTAGGCGGGGAGTGGCGTTGCGGGGTGGGGACCGGGCTCCGTGCCGTTAGCTGACGTTGACAGTCGCCCGATGTGCAGGAAGGATGTGGGGGGGGTAATTAGAGTTGCGATTTTCATAATGCATCCCTGTCCTCCTGCGGGGAATCGTCATCAGCCTCCGCTGCCGATCCTGCCCAATCGCTGGCGATTTTATCCCAATCGATTGGGCGAGGCACTTCGTTGGTCCAAACATTCCAGAAATCCGGGTCGTCGGATTCCGGTCTCTGACCATCCTCCAGATGTTGAACCTCAACGAGCGCGGGTACCTTTGATGCGACGCCCAAGAGAATGCAATGGCGTGTGGGTAAGCTGGGCAACTCTCGAAGCAACCCGCGTGCGTTAGCAGGAACCAAGCGGGAGATCAGCTCTTGATCTCGATCATTCGTGATCCGGTGGAGGAGGAAGGAATTGCATTGAGACAGTACCGTTTCAGATAGTTCAGACGGCCTCTGTGATGACAGCACAAGCCCCAATCCAAACTTGCGCCCCTCTCTCGCGACTCGCTCAAAAATCCCTCGACACATATCAGCAGGGCTTGGGATTTCATCTCCGCGAGGGAGCCGCTTCGCTACGAACGTGTGTGCCTCTTCCAGAACAAGTACGGTGGGTAGGTTCTGGTTATTGAGTTTCCGGTAACGCTGCAGTGATTCCAGTATCAGCCGTGATGAAACGGCGATAACAAGATGGAGAATTTCATAAGGAACAAGGGATAGGTCTATTACGGCAACAGGACCGTTTCCACCACCGTCGGAGCCGACATGAAGATCAAGCCAATCTTTCAAAGATACAGAGGAATCGGGGTTAATGACGCCGTTCATTCTCGGATCTGACATGATCCCTTTGATCCGCATCGTCAGAGTAGAGATGAATTGGGACGCCGAACCACCTTCTTGCATTGCCAAGGATTCAAGATGTTCAGCCAAAACCTGAGGATCAAAAGGCAATGGGTTGTCTTCGTTTACCGATCCAGCATTTTCGCCTTGAGGAAATCCCTGGAATATATTCTGAAGCCACTGGCCGACCGAAGATAAATCTGTATCACCAAAGTCATTGAAACCGGTTCTTCCATCCCGACCTGTCCACATTCTGTTGTCAAGGATTTGCTTGATTGCGGCGGCAGCTCTTTCAGTACGAGCTTTAATATCTCCCGAAAGCTCCTGGGAATAGTTTGAGACATCTTCCCAAAAACGAGTTAGCTGCTGGCCGCAATTATTGCTGCTCTGAAAACCAACAGCACCGATTCCGGCGTATTGAAGCAGAAAAGAAACCAGCGATTTACATCTTGCAAATAACCGATTTTCCATGGTGAGCGTTATTTGCTTATTCGATCTTAAATTTCGCAATGCTTCCTGTAACAATGGCCTTTGAGCACGGGGTGCCGCCTGGGCAACGGCTGCCCACTCGGAGCTATTCCACATCCAAGCAGGTAGAGTGAATTCAGCGGCATCGGTATTGGTAAGCGGCGGAACCTGAAACACCCTGCATCCCGCTCCCAAATCCTGGAAACATTTCGAATATTCGCCATTAGGATCAAGGATTATAAAACGTGCGTTTGGATTGTCTTGTCCGCTTTGAGCTTCCTCGGCTCTCGCAGGGGTCTCGGGTTTCTTGATGGATTTTTGAGCCGATTCAACGGCAGATCGCACCAAGGCCGCCAAGGTGCACGACTTACCACTGCCAGTGTTACCCAAAACGGCAAGATGGCGGCCAAACAGCTTGTCAGGGTCAACAGCGATTGGCGCATCGTGTGCGATAGGACAGGTACCCAGCGGAACTCGGCTGTCCTTTCCTTGGCCGGTAACGATGGCAATGGTTTGATCCGTTGTTGGAAGAATTACTGGATCGCCAACGGATGGAAAACTCTGGACGCCTCGTTCGAGCCGCCATTTATTCTTTTCTGAATGCAGGGTTCCAATCGGACACACGGTCATTATTCGCAATGGGAATGGCAGGTCGATCAGGCCGAAATCCTTGAGCCCTTGTCGTTTGGGATAGGCCGATCTTTCCACCCCCAGCCACACGACGATCCCGACAACCGCCCCTGATTCGTTCGGTAACAGAACGAAACTATTTATTCTCGGAAACGGTGTCGGGACACCGGTGTTGAGGGCGGTATTTCTGGGAGAATCGATATCCAGCAAAACCTTGATTTCATCCGGGGCAACACTCTCCACTGTTCCAATTGTCAGGGATGAAATTTTCGAGATCGGTGAAGTCATACTTATTCCTCCCCGCTTTTGTGGACGGCTGGTTCCCAACCTCGATTACGAAGCAATTCAGTCTGCCGGATTGTGATGCGATCTATCGCTGGCTTTGGAAGATAGTTATCGACCAAGGTCGGCATTTTCCCAAAGTGCGGACCGATCAATAGCGATATCTGTGCTTTTCTGCCTACGTGATTGCAGAAGGAGCTAATTCGTCCCCCTTCATCACCGAAGGAAATAATGACCAGATGCGTAGATGGAATAGTAAGCATGTCGGCAATGGTGCGATTGATATGCTCGTCACCAAAGCCATATCCATAGGTGACAAGCACCGAGTTCGGGCGGCAGACCGCAGCCGCATAATCGCGGAATAGCTCGACGTAGGGATACTCGGATGTCTCCCGATCTTTGGCAGAGTTGGGGTAGATCATAACGGAAGCGCATGGCTGGTTGTTGACCGCCGGATGGTCATCCTGCGGGCCGAATGGTAGTCCGACCTTTCGAACAAAACCCATTCGGTAAACCCAGTCCATAGACCCGTGTAATTTGGTAAGACGGACCACTCCCTCCAGATAACGTGGCTCACCGCGGATGCCAGGTGGATTGTAGTGCATATCGATGTCCAAGCGCGAAGACCTGAAAATCGGTTCAAGGCAGCCGACAAAGCGATCAAGCAAATGCAGCCCCGCCAGATCTGCGCCATATTCGATCAACCGGTCGTAATTAGTCGTGAAGATATGGAGGCGCTCCCTTGTCGCTGTTCGACTAGAGAAGCTGAGCAGAAAAGAGACGAGCATGACAAGTGGGTCGAGCTTCTCAGAAGTTTCTTCCCTGGCTTTTTCGTCGGTTTCAGGTTCCGCATCTGCTGGCTCAGGTGCCGCGCATTTTTCCACCGCTGATTTCAGATCCCGCTCGGTTTTGGAGATCCCGTTCAGAAACTTTTTGAACAAAGCATCAAGGGCGGAGATGACCTCAGTGTGACGGTCATCGCCCATAATTTTCAAACCTTGGGCCAACGAGTTGGCGGCACGGATCTGATCCTCAATATTTGCCTCGCCGCGCCCCATGGCCACAGCTGCCTGCTGAGCGGCATCCTTCAGCTTTTCGTCCAGTGGGAAGCCAGCATAGTCACATGCCATGTCAGCTGCGCTGGTTCCGGCCTGATCTGCTACTGCCTTTGTGAAACCGCTACCAAGCAAGAGAGCAAGGTGCTCACTCTGAAAAACAGCCGCCAACCAGGGCTCGATATGCTTTTTCCGGAGCTCGATGCTATCGCTGTCATCGGGGTCTCGGACATCAAGGTTTTCCTCGTTCCCGACGCGATAAACGTGAGTTCCCCATGTGTTCTTGCTCATATCACCATCCCCTTTAGCCGATAAAACAGCTTGTCGATGTAACTGTCCCGGTCATTGGTCATGAACAGCACGTGCATATCCTCGAGCTCGTCCTGCGTGTTATCCCATTTCAGTTGCGGGTACCGCGTCCAGGAAAGGATGAAACTGTTGAGGATCACGGTCGGGTCCTTCAATCGTTGCTCGACATCCTTGATCCGTTTGTGAAACAGAACCTTCTCGCTGGCGGGACCTTCGTGCGAAAGACCGTGCGGCTCGATGAAGGTGACGTACTGTTTCCCGTCGATCAGCATCCACAGAATGAAATCGGGGTGGAAGTTGCCTGCCTCGAAAAATCCCACACCTTTGCCCCGGCTCATGTTCCTGAGCAGGAAGAGTTCCATTCCGTCCTCTTCCAGAGCGGCTTTGTGGCCGTCGCACCAGCTCTTCAGATCGGTGACAAACTGATATTCGCTCTCGCCCAGGGCGACAGGCAGGATGGTGATTTTCCCACCGCGCCGAACGTGAAAAAGCGGCTGGAACAGGTGCTTGCCGAAATTGCAGGCGTTCAGATCACCAACCTTCAGCAGATCATCCCTCTTCTGCTCCAGATCCTTCTTGATCTGCTGAATCCCCTGGATGACCTGTTCTTCATCGCCATCCACGATGAGCTGGTAGAATTCCTCCTGCGGGATGTTGTCATCATCCTGCGTCAGATCGCGTAGCTCCAGACGCGGTTCGATGTATTCCCGTTTGCGATAGTTGTAGTAGTGTTCGCAATACCGCTTCAGAAGCTCTGACGCCACCTGCTGCAGCAAGAGCACGCCATCAAAGGTTGCCGGGTTCAGGCGGGTTTCGGGCAGGTAGAGTGTGTACCAGTTCGGGTTCCCGAGCAGGCGTTTGATGCCATCCTTGGTGATGTTGAGGTTGTACCAGCTCCGTTCGCGCTTGAACCGCTCAAGTTCGAAAAAGAGGCTGTCCAGGTCCAGAAGGGCCAGGTGCTGTTCGCGTAATGATACCTTGTCCTTCTGGGTCGAAAGGGTGCTACCGCGTGACTGCATGGCCTGAATGCGCGGGTACCAGTCGGCGACTACCGTGTTGTGCGTCATGTAGTCCGGGATATCCCCGACGGTGGGAACCGCTGCATCTTTCTTGAAGTCGTACTCCTTGCCGTCAGTGGCCTTCCGCTTGGGCCGGAGGATTCTAAGCTTCTTGCCGAAGTCATAGGTGACATTCAACGGGATGGTAATGATCTTGCGGCGCTCGTTGCCGGGTAGGCCTTCCTCTTTGAGGAACTCGCGGAACTTCTCCATGAAGTCGGCTTCGATGCCGAACACGTTGAGGGTTTCCAATTCCTCGATGAAGGTCGGCCGAAACGGCGCATGGGAATGGCCGCTGCGTTTGAGACTCCACTCATAACCTTTCAAGCGGACACCGCGCCCAAAAAGCTGAATGATCTGCGAGCCTTCCGAGCGCCCGACATGCATCAGGCCCATGGTGCTGACGCGCCAGCAGTCCCAGCCTTCAACGAATCTCTTCGAGCCTATAAGCAGATTGATAGGTGACGTGGAATCCTTCACTGAGGCGAACATCGCCTCGGTAAAGTCGCTGTCTTCCACGGTCAGTCGAGTGCCGTTCTGTGCTGCCACTTCGGCCACGTGGTCGCACAGGCTCTTGGCAGCACCGACGTAGATCAGACCGAAGGGCGTTTCGCTCGTGCCCACACGCAAGGCCACTTCGCCGGATTCACCTTTGATGCGATCCAGTGACAAATGGCCGCCAGCGGCATGGTTGAACAGCCTGGCGAGAATGTCCCGGTAAAGGGCTTCAACGGTTTCGCCGCCATTCATGGCCTGGGCCAGATAGTTAAAGGCCCCGGCAAAGATGTCGTTCCCATCCTTGTCCAGCAGGCCGGTATCCTGGCCTTTGCCGGTGAGGATCTCGTGCATGCGCCGCGTAGCCATTTGGCTGTTGTCGAGGAAGTCGGCGATAAACTGGATGATGAGCGCCACGTCCGATACAGAGGGTGATTCCGGATCGAAGGTGGAAGTTGTTTTTCCTGTTTTCTTGTCTTTTTTTTCTTTAACAACCGTGCTTCCGACAAAGACCCACAGCGGCTTTTCCAGATTGAACGGCTCGAAGTCTTTCGCCTTTTCCTTGTAGATCCGAAGCTGCTGATAGAACTTCAGCAGACAGGCTGTCATATAGATCGACTGCGTCTCTTCGAATGACTCTGGCAGGTTCAGGATCTGATAATCCTTGCCGAAACCGTCCTCATAGAACCACCGGTAGGAGTAATCAAAAACGACCGTCTTGGCGTAGCTGTCTTCAAAGCCGGCATTGCCTGATGCCTGAACGGCCTGCTCGAAGGTGGCCGAATACTCGAAAGTGAATCCCTTGGCGCAAAGGTCTGAACGGCGGGAGAACCAGACGCCTTCCTCTTTGCCGCTCATGCCACGATGACCCTCGTCAACCAGCAGCAGGTTCTGATCACCAAGACTTCGTGTTGAAATTTGTTGAGGGCCTTCTTTGTCAGCCAGCTTGGTAATCTCCAGCACATCCACACGCTCAAGGCCCTGGGCCAGGCCGAACAGGCCGCCACGGGATTGCAGGTAGCTGCCTGCAGAAATAGCGCTTTCCCCGAATTCGGCAACGTGCTGTTCGGACAAACGCTCGTTGGGCGTCAGCAGGATGACACGGGAGAGTTCCTTATCCTTCCCATGCCTAGCGGCGTAGTGCCGGTATTGCAGCAGATTGACGTGCATCAGCAGCGTCTTGCCGCTGCCGGTGGCGTTCTGCATGCAGAGCTTGTTCAGGTCGTCCTCGTTGTAAGGCGGCACATCGGCGTAATCGTCCCAGTGGCGGTTGAAGCGCTCAACGAATGCATTGAGATCGTTCAGTAATCCCTCGCGGTTACCGAAGAAGCGATCCAGATAGATCTCGACGAAGAGCAAGGTGAGCCACTGGTAATATTTCCACACCACCGGCCGGCGACGCTTTTCATTGATCGCCTGGGTATGGCGAACAATGTTCTGCTCGTAGGTCAAGAGCAGGTCCCGACTGATGCGAAAGCCCGGCAAATCAGCCGTTGGATCGGCATAGCTGAAGAGCGGGCTATCGCCGAGATGGTGGTAGAAGAAATGCAGATTATCCTGGTCCAACCCTTCCAGACGCGGATCGCGGATGGGTTCGGCCAACTTGTGAAAGGGGCGAACCACTTTGCCATGTACTTTGTGTTCGGCAAGCGGATCGATGCCGAACAGGCTGATCAACCATTGGTTGAGCAGCAGCTTGTTGCGGAACGCGTGAGATTTTTGCCCTTGAGTTTTACCCCTCGACATCGTCAATCCCCTCCAATTCCTGTTCGATTTGCTCGATGCTGGGCAGGCTCGTTTGCAGGGGTTCGGGCAAATCCTCCAGCAGTTTGAAGTCAGCAATCCCCATGGGTTGGGTTTTGTCGCCCAGGGCATATTCGGCAACGACCTTGTTCTTGCTTTTACACAGTAGCAAGCCGATAGTTGGGCCATCCTGTTCACTTTTCACCTGTCGGTCAACCGCCGTCAGGTAAAACCCCAACTGGCCAAGATGCTCCGGCTTGAATTTACCCGCTTTTAATTCGATCACCACATAGCAACGCAACTGGAGGTGGTAGAAGAGCAGGTCGATAAAAAAGTCATCACCGGCGACTTCCAGATGTACCTGCCGACCGACAAAAGCGAATCCCGCGCCCAGCTCCAGCAAAAACCGGGTGACATGCTTGACCAGCGCCGACTCAATCTCACGTTCGTCCGCCTCCTTGCCGACATCCAGAAAATCAAACAGGTAGGGATCCTTGAGCGATTCCCGCGCCAAATCACTGCCTGGCGAGGGCAGACGTTCGGCAAAGTTGGTAACGGCCTTGCCGGTGCGTTCGAGAAGGCGGGTTTCAATGTGAATATTCAATACATTGCGCGACCAGCCCTGCTCAATGGCGGCACGGGCATAGGCCAGACGAACTTCCGGTTGCTTGAGTCGGGTCAGTAGTACCAGGTTATGGCCCCACGGCAATTGTCCAACAGCCTGTTGGACAATTTGCTCGTCCGCCCATGCCTCGGCAAAGGCGCGCATATACATCAGGTTGGCACGGGAAAAACCCTTCATCTCCGGAAACATGCCCCGGAGGTCGTGGGCCAGCCGGTCGATGACCTTGCTGCCCCAGCCCTGCGCCGCCTGCCGTTCCAGGATGTCCCGACCAATCTGCCAGTACAGCCGTACCAGTTCACGGTTGACTGCCAAGGTCGCCCTTAGCCTGGCGTGATGGATACGGCTTTTCAGCTCCCCCAACCATTCGCTATAGCCTTCCGGCGGCAGAGTCAAAGCGACAGGAATGTCCTTCCGCTTTTTATCGGGTGTATTCATGCCTGCACCTCCCACATGCGCTTCATGAACTCTTCTTCGATGAGTCGGACCTTCCAGTTCTCGTTATCCAGCTTCAGATTGGGCAGATTGTTGCTGCCGTTGACATAGATGGTGTCGAATTCGAAATCGCGGGTGCTGATGCGGTTCTTCTGGAACCATTCATCCAGCATCAGGTTGTCCTGCTCGATGTCGCCGGTGAGCTTGCGCCAGACGATCAGGACCTTTTCCCGCTGCTCCGCCTTCGCCGGATTGGGATTGGCCGCATCCCTGGGAACCCAGCCCTCGACCTTGCGGATGCACCAGGTTTTCGCCTCAGGCGAAGACGCGAGGGCGCGAATATGTTGGAGCTTGCCATCAAGCACAAGTTTGGTTTTCTGGTCTTTCGGCACTTCGGGGTCTTCAATGCGCTTGAATCGGGCGGTGAACTCCTGCGGCACGCCGTAATGAAGCACGCGCAGGCCGATCAGATAGTTGAAGGTCTCGATCAGGTCGACCGCACGGGTGGCGTACTCGTCCGTCCCCGGCTTCTTGACATCCAGGGTGTAGGCGGTCGGATCGGCAAAGGCATCGATGTTGAGCAATGACTGACTGCCCCGCGTCTCCACATCCAGAAGGTAGCGGAGCATGTAGTCTTCCTTGAGCGCCGGATTGGCCGCGACCGCCTTTTTGCGCTGTGGATTATGATCGAGGCGCAGGTTGTTGAGCGTGTCCTCGTAGGATTCCAGGCGGAGGTATTTGAAGCAGTGGGAGATGCCGGTATTGCGTGCCGTGGGTTTGCCATCTTTCCAGCTTTCGGAATACACTACCTTGGCGATGCGGGGTTTTAGTACTGTATCGAAATAGTCGCCTATTTCTACGAGAATATATTTGCGCTTGCCGCCAAACTCCCTGTTAAGATTTATGGCCGCATGCCCTGTGGTACCTGAGCCGACGAAGAAATCCATGATGTAGTGGTTATGAGCACACGCTTGCAAACAGAAACGTTTAATAAGTGATGATGGTTTTGGATTAGAGAAACTGCGACTCTTACCAAATAGGTTCGCCAATTCCTTCTCGCCATCCGCATAGTCATTAACTACTGATTTTGCTACATTCGTTTCAACTTCATGCAAAAAGCTTTTTTGCTGAGGAATTTTTGTTTCATCGATACCCCAAACAATTCTATGGTCTTCAGCCAATTTGCAAAAATTGTTCTTCTGCTTGCCATGTGCTGCATATGGCCAGCGCCATCCTGTTTTCGGAGAACTACAGTGTTTTTTTGTAATAGGGTGAACAGGTCGATAGAACCTGTATGTTGGACTATCAGGATCACGAAATTCTTGTTTCTGAGAATCCTCCTTTACTTGTGGCATTGATGTATCAACTTCACGCCAAATCCATATTTTTGCACCTACTTCTTTGGAAATATTTTCTTCTACTAGCTTTCCATCGGCATCTCGATACTCAGCTCTGTTGTAGTTATAGAGGCTCTTCCATTCATCATCTTCTTTTGAAATTCCCTGTTCTCTGAGTGTTTTTTTTCTTTCCTTAAACAGATTTCTTACTGCTGTTTCCACCTCATGGATAGACGGATATCTCGGATTCAGCATGTTTACCAATTCCATTATTTCACTGAAGCCTGGCTTTGCCTCGCGAAACATAGAGTATTCATTTTTGACAACGTTTATATCCTTTGCATAAACCTCAACATACTCATGATTTGTTGAAAATGTTGGCGACTGATTCTTTGTTGTATTTTGAGCCCATATTATTTCTTCGACCCGGTTTGACTCACCCATGGTATTTTTTAGAGTCAATTCAAGCATATTTCTCTCGGTTGCATCTATGCTGGAATAGATAACTCCATCATTTCTCAATAAATTTGAGAAAAGATGCAATCGGTCTTGAATCATTGAGAGCCAAGATGAATGCCTGTACGAATCCTTATAGAAAAACCCATCCCCACCAGTATTGTATGGGGGGTCGATATAACAAAACTTTAATTCCCCACCAAAGCGCTCTTGCAACAGATTTAGTGCCTGGAAATTCTCCGAATGAATCAGTATACCATCGCACTGCTCATCGAAGTTCTCAATCGACGCCACCAACCGTGCTTTGAAGCTGTCATCGAAGAAGCGGGTATCCAAGACCAAGAATTTAGAATCTAGGAGGTAGGAGTTAGGAGAAGAATCCAGCGGAGTGGAGACGCCGCTTCCCTTTGCGAACAGATCGGCAGGTTTTCCCTCTAACTCCTTGGTTCTAACTTCTAACTGCTTCTTCGCTGCTTCCTCAATCGTCTCTTCTTCCACAAAGCCCAGTGTCCGCCATTCTGCCCATTGCTCGCGATTGGCCGCGATTTCAGGAAGCAGCGAAGGGTCAATCCTATCCAGGGTGATGCAGTAGTTGGTTTCAATAATGAACTTCTTCTTGAGCCAGAGCTTTTTCTGGAAATCCTCCAGTTGAGCCAAGAAATCGATCAGCTTACCCGCGATCTTGCGCAGCACCTTGATCCTGGCCAGATAGCTTTCGACCGCCGGGGCGTCGGCGTTTTCAATGTCATCGAGGCGCATGACCTCGTTCTTGATGTAGAAGTCCAGCTCGCGGCGCAGGAAGCCGCCCAGGTCCTTATGGATGAAATAATCCATGGTGTTGCGGGCGGTGTACTGGTTCACGTACTTGGCCAGCACGGGGCGCTTCTTGTCGCTCTCGGTCGGAGCGGGGACCTTGAACAGACGCAGATATTCCGCGATCTGTTTTTCGTGCTCGCCACCGGCGGCAGCCATGGCCTGGAGACGCTCCAGAATGGTCTCCACCGCCTCGGCGTTGCGCTTGTCCCGCCATGCCCCTTCTTGGCCGGTTTTTTCCGGGTCGGGCCGATATTCGAAATTGACGAGCAGCTCGCCGGTTTCGGTCAGGGCGACGGGATTTCCGGCATGCAGGATGAAGAAACGCTTATTGGTTTCGGATGCCTTGACATTGCCGTGCTCCCCCTCGGTGGCATCGACGACGCGAAAATGGACCTTGAGCGGAGAGTCTGGAATCTGATTAAGTACACGCTCTTCCTTCGACATTTTTCTAACTTCGGCCGACTGAGTGAGATCGAAGGTGAAATTGGAAAAATACTCGGCGCTTTTGATGTAATACTGGTCGGCATTGGCCCAGTGCAGTTTCACTTCCTCGCCGTTGTAGGGCACGGCAAAAGGCGCGGCCTTGCCGGATGTTTCGCGGGTGTAATAGCGGCGGGAAATGAAGTCGCCGTCGTCGTAGTAACGTTCAAAGAAGCGATACAGGTGGTCATACACATCGGCCTCGGCGCTGACGGTATCCTTGGCTGCATCGTATGCGGCCCGGGCTTCTTTGACTTTCGGAGAATGTTCAGGATCGGCAACGCCGTATTCTTTGGCGGCGGCAATTTCCTTGTCGATCCTCGCCTTCAGTTCCGCCTTACGGGCCTCGTCCACATCGCCAAAGGCATCCGCCACAATGTTCAGCAGATCGGTGCCGATGAAGTCCTGAACTTCCTGCGCCTTGGCGTGCATGATGCGATAAAAGCCGAAATCGAGGTCCGGCTGGTCAAGCTGGAAGAGCTCGGAAAGCTTTTTCAAAAGGCGGCTGCGAAGTTGTTCGGCAGATGGCATGATGATCTCCTGATTCCTTACACCACGCTCCACCGGATGGTGAACAGCGGCGTGATGGTTGTTTTCTGTTGCATGCGAATTTCGAGCAATTCCACGAGGCGCTCGCGCTTTTCAGCAATCTCGTCCTCGATGTCGAAGATCCGCTCGCGCAAGGTGCGTTTCCTGCGCTCGAGCTTGGCTATTTCTTCCTGCAGACTGTGTTGCTCCTCGATGGTGGGAGCCTGGCGGCTGCGCCGTTGCAGGTCGCGGATCTGGCGTTTGGTATCGTCCAATTCTTTTTGGGCCGCCATTTCCATGTCCTCGGCCCATTTGTCGAGCTGGTCGCGGGCCTCGGATAAGTGGCGGTTGTTCTCCTCCAGATTTTTAGCCAGTGTCGCCATGGCATGGCGCTCCTGGTCACGCATGAGTCGTTCTGCAATGGAATCCGGGATAGCATGGACAGCGCGGGCCTGACCGTTGCAATTGAACAGCTTTTCGCAGCTTTCCTGGTCGATGCTGTTGCCCGCATCATCCATTCCCGAGAAAAGTAAATGCTCCTCCGAATCAAACGACTCGATGCGCAGGTGCTGGAGACGAAGCCACCCTGATGTTCCTTTGAGCCGCTCCACCGCTGCGATGCGGGTGGGGTGGCTGGATATATCAAATATAACTTCGGCTAGCGGGCAAGGCCGTATTAAAGCCTCCCGGATCACATGCTCCCCGAGGGGGTGGCTCAAGCGATAGAGATACTCGCCGAGCACGTTCTCCTGGGTCTTGGAAATCAGGCGATAACGACCAGGTGAAACATGCGCTACCGGACTGTGTTGAAGGGTGAAGGAGAGGCTCTCATCGTCAAATTCGGCATAATTGTGCAATGCATGCCGGGTGACAGCCCAGAACAAGCGGCCAATACGGTCGAGCCGCTCCCGAGTCCCAGCCAGGTTCACTTTCAGGCGGTCGTGTACGTCCTCGTCGAAATGCTCCAACAGCATTTTCCGCGTGTCGCGCATCTTGATCTGGATTCGTTCGTCCAATTCCTCTTGCAACTTCTCGAAGGCGGACTGAATTTCATCTTCGCTGCGACACCCTTGGTAGATTTCCAGGATACGGCGCTCAAAATCCACCCCGGCTTCAATGGAGCCGAGGACATCGTCACTGGCACCGAATACGCCGGTGAACAATTTGAATTTGTGCTCCAAAAGCTCGTAAACGCGCCGGTCGGCAGCGTTGCGCTCGTTGAGAAAGTTGAAAACAACGACATCGTGTTTCTGGCCGTAACGGTGGCATCGACCGATCCGCTGTTCGATGCGTTGAGGGTTCCAGGGGAGATCAAAGTTAATGATGGCCGAACAGAATTGAAGGTTGAGGCCTTCGGCACCGGCCTCTGTTGCTATCAACACACTTGCCCGGTCGCGGAAACGATCAATGATTGCCGCTCTAAGGTCCACCTGACGAGAGCCGGTCGCCCGACCTGATACTTTGTTGGCGGCAAGCCATTCCTGATAAATCTGGCCGGAAGCGTCATCCTTGTTGGTGCCATTGAAGGTCAGCACCTGACCGGCATAGCCGTTCCCTTCGAGAAAGTCTTTCAGCCAGTTCTGGGTTCGACGGGATTCGGTAAAGATGACGATTTTTCTGGCCGCTCCCATTTCATCCATGGTTCTGAAACCAATGTCCAGGGCTGTCAGGAGCGCTCGGGTTTTTGTATCAATGCCGAGGCTTCTGGCCCAGCGAATGTATTCCGTGAGCAGTTCAATTTCAGCATTGAGCTTTTCCAGATCAATCTTTTTAGCCTGCGGTTCCGGTTCTATCTCGGGTGCCGGGGATTCGTCATCGATGAGACCATCTTCTTCGTCCTCGAGGATTTCATCGCAGAGATCGTCATCAATATCCTCACCTGAAATCAGCAGATCCAAGGCGCTTGCGTTCTGCCTGGCGTCGTCCCGCAATTTCAGCAGACGATCACGCATGATTTCAATTGTTCCGGCAACGGCGTGGGGCGAGGATGCCAGAACTTTTCGGACAAGCAGTATGAGCAGATGTTTCTGCCCTGATGGCAGTGCATAGGTTTCGTCACGCATGAGATAGCTGGAAACCGCCTCATACAGTTTGTGCTCTTGCTCCGTGGGCTTGAACGGCCGGGTAATGAGTTTGCGCTCGGTATAGCGCACGAATTCGATGACCTGGCTGCGCAGCGTCCGCCAGCAGAATGCGCCCATCCGTTCCCGCAGGCCGGAAATATCACCGCCATAGTTGATGTACTGCGTTCTGAAGGATGCCAGGTCACCAAACAGCCGGTCATCGATCAGGGTCGAGAGGCCGTAGAGTTCGAGCAGGGAGTTTTGCAACGGCGTTGCCGTCAGGAGGAGCTTTTTGCGATCTTCTGTTGCCCAGCGGATACGCCGGCCCAGTCGGTTGCTCTCCCGGTAGGCGTTACGGAGCTTGTGGGCTTCATCAATAACCACAAGATCCCAGGCAATCTCTTTGAGTTCTTCCGCCCGGCTGGCGGCAAAGTGCATGGAGCAGATGATGATTTGTTTGTCCCTGAACGGGCTTGGAACCCCCAGCTTCTGCTGATCCTTATAGGTTTTTGCATCCAGAACTATGGATGGCAGGTTGAATTTTTCGGAGAGCTCCAGAGCCCATTGCTTACGGAGCGAGGCAGGACTGATTACCAGAATGTTTCGTCTGCGTTCGGCCCAGTATTGACATAGCGCAAGACCTGCTTCGATGGTTTTGCCAAGGCCGACCTCGTCGGCGAGTAGCACGCCCTTTGAAAGGGGCGAGCGTAAAGCAAAAAGAGCTGCTTCAATCTGGTGCGGATTCAGGTCTACACATGCATCAAATAGCGCACGACCGAGGCGGTCGACACCGGGGCCTCCGATCCGGCTCAATTCATGCGCGTAGTAGCATGCATGGTAGTCCGTAATCATTCTCCCGAATCCCTCTTAGTGCGATCCGCCGCGCCGCCGGCCTTGAACTTCCAAAGACGGCCCATGCGATAGGCGGGCATCGCAAATCTGTCGCTCCAGTGGTAAACGGTGTCACTACCGACACCGAGGTACCTGCCTGTCTTGTCAACGGACAACCAGCGGTTCACCATCTCGGCCATGTCTTTAGCTCCTCAAGGCGTGCGACGCCAGAGATCATAACGGGGATGCCGGATTGCACTTCCCCAACGTAACAAATGCTCCAATATATTTACACAAAGTCTGATTATCAAACGCTTTCATCCGGAATCCCACGCATTCGTAGGGAGTGGCGTTGCGGGGTGGGACCGTTCCAGCTCCCGTTCGCTATGCACTTGACCCGGCTCCAGAAAATCGAAGGTGTAGTCGTCCTTTACTACCAGCCTGGTCACCGCGCGAAGCCCAGGTGTGAGCGCTCGGTCGAAATTGGGCTGACCCAGCACGGATTTCTCATAGCTCAGGATTTCGATCTGATGAATGAGGACATTCCTGGACCAGCCGAATTAGCGGGTCACGCGGATAGAGAATTCACGTTCCAACGGATAACAACGGCGCTCCATGATGACGATGTTATGGCTCCAGCCGATTTCTCGCACCAGCGGTGCGAGTTTTTCAACCCCTTGATAGGCCAAAAATACCTTCATTCGCCACAAGGTGGAGGCCGAAAAGCCGCCCACGCCTGGGAATTCCGCCCGCAGATCCGGGGCAAGATTTTCCACCATCGCCTTGCCCCAACCTTCAGCATCCTGTCGCTCGACGATCATCCGCCCGATATCCCGGTACAGCCCGACAAGCACGGTATGGCACCAGCGCGTCCTATCTCCGATTGGCCTGAAACGCCGTGTTCCTTCGGTGCGGATGCTATATCGGCGTTGCGATCACATCGATGGATCCACCCGCAGGGACCATGCCGCTCACGTTCTCGAAAGTAATTTCCTTGCCTGTCTGCAAATCATGCATGGCATATCCGCAGGAGACGAGTGGATGCACAAGCGCTTCGAAGGTGATACCCTTCTCTTCGAGTACATACATGGCCAGCTCGAATATCACATAGGGCCGTTGCTTCGCGATGACCTCTGCCGCTCCCTTCAAGACTTCGTATTCATAACCATCCGTATCGATCTTTATCACATACACATCGTCAATTCCCTGCGATGCGCAATAATGGTCCAGGGTCACATACGCGTCGACTGTCGTCAACGATAGACCGAAATGCACGGGATGGCGCCCCCCCCCCCCCGCAAATCGTCGACTCTCCAACTTGAGTAACTTGTATAATCATTCGCGACGTCCATCACATCCGATACAAATGCCGGCACACGTACCACTCTCCGCGACAACTCCGGATTGAGCGAACAATTATCATCCAAACGCGCATTCGCATATACGGAGGGCTCGAACGCATGCACCACGGCGTTCGGCAGCAGGTGTGCGAACTGGAGAGTCATCATGCCGACGTTCGCTCCGACGTCCAACACCGTGCATGTGTTCTCCGTTTGCGGAACCCGCGATATCACATGTTTCTGGAATCCGCCAAAGAGAAACATCGACAGATCGATACCCTCGGCCAAATCCAATTTGTATACAACCCCGTCGATCGTTTTTTCCTGAATGCGTTTCACTCCAAGCAGGCGAACCGCCTTGTACAGCAGATGCGCGCCCATCATTTTGTATTTTGTTGCAAGTTTCATATTACACCGCAATGAGAGTTTACTAGATTACAACACAGTGCTACCGTCGCCATTCAGAGAGCAGCGGATCTCTCAGTCACGGCGGACAGGATAAGATTCTATCCGCAAGCCCGCCCTGGTCACATATGCGATGCTGATTGAAGTCGGGCTATCAATGTATGATAATATCCCGCTTGCGTTTTCTGATTCAATATCTACTACAGCATCCATCATGATGCGATTCAACATCACATCGATCAGGACAATGCCAACACTTTTTGTATCCGCATGGAAATCTTTCGGGATATACTGGACGAGCAGCAACCCTGATTTGTAGTCAACACCTGATATTGCCGGGAGGAGGAAGCTAAAGAGACTATCGCTCGAAATTACGCTATCCGCCAGCGTGGTTTCAAGAACACGCTCGGCATCAATTTTGGCGAGAGATCCGGCAAGTTGGTGCCGAGAGATACTTTTGGGCCTGAGAAGCGTTCCGAGAACACGGAGATACGAATTACTGTATTCCTCGACAAAGACCGAGCACGTATCCCTTTGCGTAAAATACGTTCTGTACAATACTCCATCCCGCGCAAAGCCGAATTTTTCAATAATCGGACTTCGCTTGATTGGCAGAGCAAGGGCCGTATCGCTGGCGAGGCTGAAAGCAACAAAGCTGTTGTGTCTGGAGAATGTATCGGCGGTCTCCTTTCCATTGACATACGGACAAATAAGCAGTGTATCCACCGGAGAGAACGACCACTGTCTGACGTCCATCGGAGGAACTCCATCGTTGTTAATTGCTTTCGCAAAGACCAATGTGCCATCCGGTGTATACCGCAGGAACACAAGCTTTTTGCCCACTCTCACCCGTGTGTCCGTGGATTCCTTGGCAAGATAGGGAAGCGAGACAACGACTCCAATCTCACCATCGTGCACAAACCTGGCCCGATAGACCGATTGCAGATTCCTTATCGGCTTGCTCTCCGGCAATTTCAGATCGATATTGCTGGCAATAACCGAATCAATTATTGGTATCCTGGACAGGTTCCCGTCCTTTGATATGTAAAATACAGCTCGATTGAAGGCGTCCGTGAATAGAAATGCTCCCGTCTCATGATCATACGTGAGATCGGAGGCCTCCGAAAAATGCATGTCTTCGTTGAATGGAGTTATATTCGTGGCACGATCTTCGAGCATCCGACCTGCACCCTCATGCCCGGCCATGAGGGAGTCAAAGGCAGCAAGAAAGGAGTATCCTTTTGTGTAGGCGAGAACACTCGGCAATGAATCCCTGATCACGATACACGCGGGAGTTGGAATAGTAAATGATTTTAAATCGACCAAGATTGGGACACAATCCACGTCAATCCTTGACGCGAAGGTACGCGCCTCATTTTCCGTTCCATTCAATACGCTCAAGTATTGCTTGAGTCCGGGATAATTCCGTGCCGCGTGTCGGGCAAGAAAAGAGATGGACAGATTGCAATTGACGCAGTCATCCCGTCGCACAATGAAAATGAGCGAGCCGGACAGATCTACAGCAGTGGGCATGACCTCCAGTGGAATCGATGGCTGCGCAGTCACGACCTGCGTGAAAAGTAGAAGAAACAGTGTTATTGCTCTCTGCATGGCCACCTGCCTGACTGCTTAACACATGGAGTTCGATGACAAGGAGGAATCCTGCGAGCAAGATTCCTCCTTGCAGTCATGTAAAACCAGCTATTACTGATACACAGTCACAATTCCTTGTTGCGCGGACATCTCATGCGTGTACGCCGTCCCGGTATTAGAGAATCGTTGCGTTCCATCACCGGAGAAACCAGTCACTGCGATGCCACCGCCACCCGGAATGTCGGTAATTTCGATGTAATAACACGTCTGCTTGCTTTCAAGACAGAAGAATGTATGAACCTTGTTCCCATTCTCGTCGCGGGTAATAAGTTCGGCGAAGGTTCCTTCCACACCCACCTCGATTCCAACCGCAAGTAGCGATGCATTATCCTCAACGCGTGTGCTCTGCGACTGGTTTTCGCCCGGTCGTGCAGTCCAGTCGGGATTGTTGGACATCGCTGCAGATGCAAAAGCAAATGTTAGAACTGCAACAAATAGTATCGCCCTCATATCGACCTCGAAGTATGTTTAACATGGACGATATGATAATAAAAAAAAAAAACTGCGTGAGTCAATAGGTGTATCCAATATTTTTATCACACACAAATTCACCTTAGCGCGAATAGCTACTGATGGGGAAGCGAAACACGCGGTATCCTTCTACACGTAGCTTTTATCCGCTAGTCCGACACAATGCACCACATCCTCCATCGTGATCAAGTCAGGATTTCGATTTTTCCATCATCAGTGGCAGTCACCAATGGCAGGGCGGACACGGAGTGGACATCGCGCAAGATGGCAGCATGCCAGGAATGAGCGATCCTGAGAGCGGGGCGGACACGGAGTGGACATCATGCATGATGATAGCATGCCAGGAATGTGCGATCCTGAGACGAGGGCGGACACGGAGGGGACATCACGCATGATGATAGCATGCCAGGAACGTGCGATCCTGAGACGAGGGCGGACACGGAGGGGACATCACGCATGATGATAGCATGCCAGGAATGTGCGATCCTGAGACGAGGGCTGACACGGAGGGGACATCACGCATGATGATAGCATGCCAGGAATGTGCGATCCTGAGACGAGGGCGGACACGGAGGGGACATCACGCATGATGATAGCATGCCAGGAATGTGCGATCCTGAGACGAGGGCTGACACGGAGGGGACATCACGCATGATGATAGCATGCCAGGAATGTGCGATCCTGAGACGAGGGCTGACACGGAGGGGACATCACGCATGATGATAGCATGCCAGGAATGTGCGATCCTGAAAGCGGGGCGGACACGTAGGTCCGCCCCGACTGGAGATTCTCGTCAGGGGGCGACTTCTTTCGCGATGGATTTGAAGCGCAATGCAGCGAGTAGGATGTAGAGTACGGACAGAAGGAGCAGGGAGAGGAGTTCCGGCTGTATCACTGTCCATCCGGCGCCGGATTGCGTGACCATCCCCAGCGCCTGCAGAAAGGGTGTTGTGGGAAAGGCCCAGGCGAGCCAGCGCAATACCGGAGGAAGCTGCGCGGCGGGCCACGCGTAGCCCGACAGCATGAACAGCGGGTAACTGCTGAATCCCAATACCACGAACACCGTCACGCGGTGCCGGAAAAAGCTGCCCAGAAACAAGCCCAATGCCGCGGCAGCGAGAAAACCCAGGACGAGTACGCCCAACAAGGCGCCGACCGAACCCGCGAGACGCACATCGAAGCAGGGCACAAGCGTGAAGCGCAGTATCAGCGCGAACACGAGGAACACCACGACGAACATCGACGCCTTGCCCGCAACGCCGGCCAGCGGATGCGCGCGTGCCGCAGCGAAATATCCTCGCCATCCGTCCGTCGACCATTCGCTTGCGGTGGCTGCGGCCGCTCCGATCAGTACCAGCTGCATGAGAATGATACCGAGCAGCGCGGGAAGTATCATGTCGCCGTACGTGAGCCAGGCATTGCCGCGCACACGGTAATCGAATGCCACCGGCTGCGCGAGCGATGGATCGGCGAAGACCGGGACGCCCTGCCGCGCGAGTGTGGCGGCAGTGATTCTCGCTCCATGCAAGGCCACAGCCTGCGAAATCCCCAGTCCGATATCACTCAATACCAACAGGCGACCGGGAGACACCATGAGATGCACGTCGCTTCGAGTGCCTTGAAGTATGCCCTGTTTGAGTCCCTTCGGAATAAGCAGATACGCGTGTATCGCACCCGTTTCCAGCAAAGCGCGCGCCTCGACCTCGTCCTTGCCCACCCGCGTCACCGAGCAGCCTTGCAGCGCGTCCACCGAACGCGTCAGCGCCCGGGAATGCTCGCTGTTGTCCAGATCCACCACGGCGATTGGCACATCGACTTCGATTTTGTTCACATAAATCGCTCCGTAGAGCAGCGGGTAGGCCAGGGGCGCGATGAACAGCACCAGCGCCAGATTGGGGTCGCGCAGCAGTCGCCGAAATTCCCTTGTGGCGCTGCGCCACAGCGCTACGGCAGCCGACCTGAACACCTTCATGCCTCACCCCCTGCGTCGATCTGCCGCGCGCTCGCAGCCGCACGCGCCGAAAAGCGCAGACGGATGCGCTGCATGAACCAACGCTCGCGGGCGCGGAAACGATCGCCCGGTCGTGTTGCCAGCAGCACGGAGCCACCCCAGAACAGGAGGAGGAAGAGCAGCAACGCGGGAATACCATCCATGGTCGATCGATTGTAGAGGATGAGCGGAAAAAACCCGTCCAGCACATGCGTCAGCGGAATGATTTCGGCGAACGCCCGTATGCCATCAGGCATGGCCCAGCGCGGGAAGGTGTACCCGCTGAACACGAAGGCCGGCGCGTTGATGATGATACCGATTTGCGCGGCCGAAACGAGGTTGCGGAACAAGCCCGACAGCAATGCCCCCATGCCCATGCACACCAGCGCAAACAGCAGCGAGCGCCAATACAACGCGGGCAGCGCCTGCATGTTGGGGACTCCCGCCAAGGGAAACATCACCACGAACAGCAGCAGCACGGCGATGGCATTGGCAAGAAACAGCGGGGTGATCCGTGCGAGAAAGAAGGCCGCCGTCTCACCGCGCGCAGGCAGCAACAGCCGCGCATCGCGGTCGCGATGCTCGCGGAAAAACCACAGCGCGGAAAAACTCGCCGACATCTGCAATATCGCCATCATCATGCCGGGTGCGAGGTACAGCGCGTAGTCGTACCAGGAATTGCCCACCGCGTGTATTTCGGTGTGTATCGGCAGCGCGCGCGCCTGCGCCTGCCCGCTGCCCATGCCTCGCGCCTCGAAGCGACGCACTGTTATTCCGGCCGACACGGTGTACGCGCTCATGGCCACGGCGCGATAGGCGATTTTCGCATGCAGCAACTGCCTTCCATCCACAAGCACCACCATGCGCGCGGAGCCGCCGCCAGCGATGGCGCGCTGAACATCCCGCGGGATGTACACGATGAGCGAAACGTCCCCATTCTCCATCGCCCGCCGCGCGCGCTCTTCGTCCCTGCCGACTTCGGTAACGCGCAAAGCCTGCGTGGCATCGAGCGAACGGCACAGCATGCGCGAAACCCGGCTGTTATCTCCATCCACCACATACACCGGGATGTCGTCGATCACTGCGTCGCGCAGCGACACGGCGATGCATGCCCAGGCGATCAGCGGCAGCAGCAACGCGGCCGCCAGCGGCAGCGGACGATGCCGCAGCAGCGCGAGTTCGGAGAGCAGAATGCGTCGGAATTTCCTTGCGAAACTCACCGCGCATCACTCCCCGAGCCGCACGCGCACGGTCATGCCGGGACGCAGGCCCGCCACTGGCTGCTCGGGACGCAGCGTCACTGTGAAGCTGCGCACCTCGAAGCTCCCTCGTTCGTCCTGAGCGCGCCAGTTGGCATAATCCGCCATGGCGGCAATGTTGCGCACGCGCAGCGCGATGCTCCTTCCCAGCGCCGGCACTTCCGCCCACAGCCTCGAGCCGATGCGCAGGTAGCGCAGCTCGAATTCCGGCACGTTCAATTCTATCCACGTGTCGGCCGGATCGAGCAATGTGAGTACGGGATAGCCCGCCGAGACCATTTCTCCCACATCGTTGTAGCGCTTGGCAACGATGCCGGCGATGGGCGCGCGGAGCACGCTCTCATCAAGATAGGATCGCGCTTCCTCCACGGTGGAGCTGGCCCGGCTGTAATTTCCCTGGGCCATGGCGCGCTCTTCCGAGCGGGCGCCGTTGCGGGCCATGTCGCGCTGCGCTTCGGCGGCATCCATGGCGGCTTTGGCTGCGCGGTGCTTTTGTTCCACCACATCCATTTCCTGATCGGAGAGCAGCCCGTCGCGATGCAAACCTTTCATACGCCGCAGGGTGCGCTCCGCCAGCTCGAATTGGCTTGCTGCCGCGGCGAAATTGTTCTCCGCCATGGCCACCTGTTCGCGGCGTGTACCGCGCGCGGCCATGTCGAACTGCGCGCGTGCGGCGTCCCGCGCCCCTTCGGCCTGCGCCACGCGCGCGCGCACCTCGCGGTCGGTCAATTTGAACAGTTCGTCGCCGGCCGTCACGCTGTCGCCTTCGCGCACGCGTATCCATTCAACGCGTCCGGGAATTTTCGATGCGATATCGATTTCCCTCACCTCCACCTGGCCTGTCCGCACGACGCGGCCGTCTCCCCGGGGCCACAGCAGCAGCGCGGTGGTGCCGAGCACGAATATTGCCGCGGCGATGACAAACAGAGTGCGGTTGCTGAGAATCCTGCTTCGCATGGTGCCTGTTCCGTTGTTCTGTTTCATGGTTGTTTACGGTTGCCTGTCGTTGGTCCAATCGCGCAGGAACGCTGCCGCGTCGCCCTGCAGCGCATGAAGCGACAGCACGGCGATGGCGCGCTCGTGCATTGCCTGTGCACGTTTGAGCATGATGGCCTTCCACGAGAGTTGCGCGTCGATGAGTTCGAGCGAGGTGCCCAGACCTTCGTCGAAGCGGCGCGCATTGAGGCGGATGTTTTCCTCGGCCTGTTCCCGCGCGGCTTCCAGCGCCTGGAATTGCTCGGCGGCCAGCGCGGCATTCATTTCCGTGGAGCGCACCAGCAGCGAGAGTTTGCGTTCAGACTCGCGCACACTCGCATCCACCGCTTCCGCTTCCAGGGCGATCTGTTGATGTTCATTGCTGCGACGGAAGCCATCGAACAGCGTGAAACTGGCGCCGAGACCAACGGCCCACTTCGGTTCGGCCTTGTCGATCATGTAGTGGTCGAAGAGATTCACCATGCCGAAGCCATAGACTGTCGGCAGATAATTGCCGAAGGACGCCTTGCCCTTCTCCCGCATGGCGTCGTGCGCGGAGCGCAATTGCCGCAGCGACGGATTGCCGCGCAGGCATTGCCCCACCCATGCATCTTGCGACAGACCCATGGCCAATGGATGAAGGGAATCGGCCAGCACGGGATTGTCTCCGAGATCAGGCAGCAGCGAGCGCAGGGCTGTTTCGGCCAGGCGCAGCTTTTGCGTGGCATCGATCACATCGCGGCGGGCTTCGGCCAGCGCCACCTCGGCACGCTGCTCGTCGTGGCGCGCGATCACGCCGCTCTCGCGCAGCTTCGTGGCGCGCTGGGCGTGCTGCTCGATGGCGTCGAGCGCGGCACGGCGCACGGAGAGATTTTCCCTGGCAAACAACACGCCGAGATAGCGCGTCACTGTTTCCACCACGGCGTCGTTTTCCACTGCCAGTCGACGCGCCATGGCCATATCCTCCTGCGCCCGCGCGGCGCGTATGCCGGCGAGAATTTTCCCGCCCGCGAATATCGGTTGCCGGGCTGTGACCGCTCCCTGGAGGAAGGTCCGTTCCTTAAGTACTTCCTGAAAATGCGGCAGCGAAGCATCCAGCGTTCCCGCCGCGCGCGAAGCCGCCGCCGCACGTTCCTGCGCGGTCAAGGGCCGACCCTGCGTAAGCATGGATTCGAGATTGGCAAGCGCGCTGGCATTCCCGCTCTGCAGATGAATCATCACCGAGCGGATGGGATCGAGATCGAGCACGAGATCCTTGTCCATGTGCGTGTACAGTACGTCCACCTGCACTTCGGGCAGCAGGCGCCCCCACGCGATGCTCACGCCGTGCGAAGCAGCTTCCTCCTGCGCGCGTGCCGCCGCGATGCCTTCATGCCGTACGCTCGCCGCGTCGATGGCATCGCGCAAACGCAGCTGCGCCCGCACAGGCGGGGTGGACAGCAGCGTCAATACAGTGAACAGGAGCAGAGGCGCGATGAATAATACTGAACGATGGTTCATTTTTATATCTGCGTATGGTGGTGCGGAATGGTGAAGCACTGGGTTTACAGAAATGTGGAGTTCGGGGGATTACGTCGTCGGCGTTTTGAGAATGCCTTGAATGGCGATGATGCGTATTCCCTGACGAATGCTGTTGAGAGGAAATTCCTTCTGCGAACGCGCCCAATGTTGCAGGAGTTGGCGCATCCCACCGAAGACGAAATTACTGAACACCCGCGCATCCACATCCTTGCGGAATTGTCCCTTCTTCACGCCGTCGCGGATAACATCTTCGGTGAGTTTGAGAAAATCCTCGTAGTACTTCATGAACTCTGCCGTACCCTCGCGGACGAGATGGTGCTGTTCATTGACGAATACCAACGCCAGCGAAGGATTGCGCGAGAACAGCGCGAAAATGCGATCCACCAGTTCTTCCAGCTTCTCCCTCGGTGTGATGTCCGTGCGCGATACCACGCCCATGAACTGATCGCGGATGCGCTGCCAGATTTCGAAAAACAGGTGGTGCAGAATGCTTTCCTTGTTCTTGAAGTAGAGGTACACGCTTCCCGTGGCCACGCCCGCCTCCTCTGCGACGCGCGTGATGCGCGCCCCGTGGAAACCATCGCGCGCAAACACCTTGATCGCCGCATTCGCGATGTCCCTGTCCTTGTTTCCGCTCTTCGTTCTCATCGTCGATTCAACTCTGATTAATGAATCATTATTCAAATATAACGCGCCCCGTTTACGCTGTCAAGTCCCCATGTGAAAAACCGCCGACCGTGCGCATGCGCGTGCCGTGGGGGTGTAGAGACGGTGCTCCCGGTACGCCATGGCGATTCGTCACCATCGATGTTGTCAGTGCCAGAACCAACCTTTCGCGCTTTTTCGCGCCTTTCGCGGTCATAAACCTTTCGCGTTTTTTCGCGCCTTTCGCGGTCCACCGATTTTTCGCGGTCCATAAAACGAGCACCGCGGACACTGCCAGGCAGTATCCGCGGTGCGGAAAGACATCTCCGCTTTCGCGGCGTTATTCCACCACCACCATCGCTTTCGCGGCCACGTGCGTATCGCTGCGCAGCATGTAGTGGTACACACCGGGTTGCAAGCCCTGCACAGGCAGCGCCACGCTGTGCGCGCCCGCAGCAACCTCACCCAAATCCTGCTCGCGCAACACGCGCCCGACCATGTCGGTGACGTACAGCCGCATGTGCGTGCTCTCGGGTGTGATGAAGCTGATGGAGGTGCTGCTGTGGCGACCGAGCGACACGGGATTCGGTGCGTTCTGCCGTACCGTGAAACCGGGACGGTCAATCATCAACCGCTCGGCCGGCATGCAGTAATTCAGCAGTGTGAAGCTGCCGTTCACCAAACCCGCCACACGGGCGTACCCGCCGTTGAAGGCAAAGGAGGACAACGTCAGTTCCGTGCTCAAGGCGTCACCCACCAACACGCGGCAGCGCAGTATCGCGATGGGTCCGACGCCATCGCCCATGAAGCCGCTGCCCGTGGTGCGCAGTGCGACTGTGGATGTGCTGTAATCCCACGTGAAGTTCGCGGTAAACGCCGACGAAGGCGTGCCCGCCACGATGAGTTCCACCGGATACAGCATGCTGCGGTTGAAGTTGATCGCGGCGCTCCATCCGGTTACCGAGGCACCGGCCAGCGTTTTATCCACATACAGCGGAATGTCCACGATCTGATCCACCTCGCCCTGCACCGCACCCAGAGTCAGACGCGCATCGACGATCGGCTGCGGTATGCCCTCGCCGCTCAACTGTCCGGCGATGGAGAACGCGCAGGGTGAAGGCGACTGCACGCGTACACTGTCACCGACCACACCCACCACCTGCGGCAGGAATTCCACCGTGATGGTGATTTCCTCGCCCGGAGCGAGCGTGAGCGGAGTGACGCGCGACATGGCGCGAATGGGGAAGGCCGCATTGGCCGACAGCACCGAGGCGATATCCACTGCAATGCTGGACGTATTCCGCAGCCGCACTGTGCGCGTGCCGCCGGACTGACCCAGTACCGTGGGCGGGAATGTGGCGCTTTCAATACTCAGCGTCGGCACCACCGCTTCGGCAATCAATACGGTGCGCCGTTCCACCGGCGTGCCAAAGGCGGTGTAGCGGGCGACCACCGTGACGGTGAGCACGCGCGAACGCTGGTCGGGCACGAGTTCAACAGAGAAGTTCTGCGTGCCACCGCTGGAGATCTGCAGCGGCAGACTGGCGGGATCCGGACTCAGCAAGCGGAAGAACGCCGCATCCGCGCCTTCGAGCAGAAGCTCATCGAGTGTGATGTCCTCGAGATAACTGCTGCGTGCGGTGAAGGCAAAGCCCCGCGTCTCGCACCACGGCGCGGCGGGAAGCCGCACGGTGTCGGTCTGCGTGAGTGTACCCTCCTGCGCCGAGGCACTGAGCTGGAACACCGTCGAGTCCGCACAAGGCGCGGTCACTCCGAGTACGAGTCGACCGTTGAAGCTACCCGGCGCCGGCGCGGTGAAATCCAGCGTCAGCGTGGTGCTCTGTCCCGGATCGAGGCAAATGGGCGGCATGGGTGTCATGGTGTAATTCGAGGGCAGGCTCACACTGCTGTAGCAGTAGCGCGTGCTTCCGTTGTTGCGCACGGTCACCGTACGCTGTTCCGTCAGTCCAACCTCGGTTACACCAAACGCCACCGAACCGCCGGCGTCCACCACCTGTGTTACACGTCCCGCCTCCAACGGCACGTCGAACACGGGAAGCACGTTGTCGTCGGTGCGCACTTGCAGTGCGGCCAACACCGGGCCGTCGGCCGGCGCATTGGCCGCGCGATAGCGCACGCGGAAGATGCGCGTGCCACCCGCTGCGATGGGCTCGGCGGCGCCCACCGGCGTCAGATTGGTGAATGCAGCCGCACCACTGCCGGTGATGCTGGCCGCGATTATGCTGATGGTGCCACTGCCCGTGTTGGTGAGTGTGTCTTCGAGAATCACTTCACCACACTGCGCATGCGTGCCAAAGGCGAGCAGCGACGGACGAAGCACCAGGGTACCGCGTACGGCGCTACCACTCAACGAAACGCACAACGTATCCGGACACGGAGCGCTGATGATCACGCACACCGTGGCGGCGAAGCTACCTTCGGCCGTCGGGGAGAAACGAAGGCTCATGTTCTCGCTGCCACCCGCTGCAATACTCGACGGCACCGCACCCTGAAGGGTGAAGGGACCGTTGGGCTGTATGGTCACCGAAGCGATGGTCGCATCGAAACCGCCCGTATTCTGCAGCGTGATCTGCCGCGTTGTGGTGCCACCCACATTCACCGTCGGGAACAGCACGGGATCAGGCGCCAGTACATAGCCCTGCTCCACGCTCTCCGCATCAAGCGCGATGCTCCACAGCGTATTGCAGCGGCTGCTGCGCAGCTCGATGACATCGCTGTGCACGCCGTAACCCGGACGCAGATAGGTCACATCGAAACTGTAGGACTTGCCCGGTTGTATCGTCTCCGGTCCCGCCATGCTGATGGCGAACGCCGTGCCCGTCTGCAGCGATGGCGTCACCGTCTCGGGTAGTGTGCCGGTGTTGGTGATGGTCACACGCCGCGTGGACGCGCTCTGGCAGTCGGCCAGTCGGCCAAAGGAAATGGCATCCGTCGACACCATAATCGCCGAGGAATCGCGCGTGGAACGCAAGGCCACGGTGAGCAGCGGATAGGCGGGATCGTTGCTGCGGATTTGCAGCGTGCCCACCTGCTGTCCTATGGCGCCGGGCAGCGCGCAAATGCGTACAGTACGCTCGCCATTCGCACCGAGTATGAATGGCGTGGAGATGGCCGGCGAGATGGCGAAAGTCGATCCGCTCTGGAGTATGGTCAAACCGGACACTTCCACCGCTTCGGGACTTTGATTGCGCAGCACAATGTCCTGACAACTTCCTGTGAAGCTGCACGGATCGAGCACGAAGTCCAGATTGCCTTTATCCGGACTCAGGCCGTCGGTGTCGCCACTGCCTCGCAGATTCATGGCAATGGTGAGATCGCAGGGGATTCCCGAGATGATCACCTGTCCGTCGAAAGGTCCGCGCGCATTGGGTGTGAAAATCACATCGAAGGTCATGGTGCCGCCGGGTTGCAACGCGTGCGGCAAAGTCACCGCGGGCTGCACGGCAAACACACCCGCCTCGCGCGTCACCTGAATGTCGGTGATGGTCATCACCTTCGTGCTGGTGTTGCGAATGGTGTAACTGCGCGTCTCTGGTACGAAGAGCCGGGTGAAATACGCGGTACCGGTATCGCCTTCGGCAATGAATTCCGACACGGTGCGCTCGGCCGTCACCGCGATATCCGTCAGACCCGCCTCGAAATCATTGTGCGTGAAACGCAGAATGGCGTTGCTGCGGCCCGCTGTGGGACGGTTGAATTCCACAATCACCGGATAATTGCTCTTCGCCCGCGCGGTGTCGTTGATCTGCGGCCGAATGATGCGGAAATGCAAGAATTCCTTGCCCGTCACCGTCGCGCTGTAAAACACCAGCGGACCGTTGCCGAGATTTTTAATCCAAATCGTATCGCGCAACGCCTGCGGGCATTCCTGCACGCCGAGATCCGCCGAGGATGGCGCATCGATTTCGGGATTCGGAACGCAGATGGCATTGATTTCCGCGGCGAGCGTGTCGGGACAACGCGAATCCCAACGCACAATCAGGCGCGTGGTGAGGTCCTCGATTTTCACCGGCGAATAGCGCAGCGTCACGAGAATGCTCTGCGCGGGCAGCAGCGGCGCGGGAAGCGCGGGCACGCCCGACAGTTGCAGCGAGGGATATGCATGGGCAAGCGATATATCGGTAATGCGCGCCGGCGTCGTGCCGGTGTTCGTGATGGTGACCTGCTGCGCGGTGAAGCGGTTCACGAAAATCGGGCCAAGCCGTATCGGACTCTTCGGTGTGATTTCCAGTTTCGTTTCAATACCGCGTCCGCGGAAGGTGAAGTACACCGTGTCCGGGCACAGTCCCGACACCAGACGGTAGCGGCCTTCAATGGCGCCGGTTTTGAATGGTGTGAAAAATACCGGGTACTTCTTCGTGCTGTCCTGCTGTATGTACACGGCGAAGTCGGGCGAACCGAACATGGGATCGCCGCTCACGTGATCCAGCGTGCCGCCCATGGCGAAGGTGTTGCCGACGTTGCGCAAGGTGATCAGCGAATCGCGGCGCGCTCCTTTGCACACATCGCCGAAATCGATCACCGTCACCGACGGCTGCACCATGGTGCGCTGTCCGAGACCGCTGAGCGTGAGCAGCGTGGTGTCGGGACAGCCGGGATTGCCGTGGATGATTCTGTACGTGCCCACGCGCATCGCGGTATCCTTTGGCGCGAAGCGGAAGGTAAATATCTCGCTGCCATTCACCACCTTGCCCGGCGCGGGCGAAAGCAGGGCGAAATCGTTGTGCCCGCTCACAAATTGTATGCCGAGGAAGGTGGGCGCGCGGTTGCCGATGGAGGCGAACACCGTGGGATAAATCATCGTGTCCTTCAAACAGGTGCCGTAGGATACCTGCTGATTCTGCACGAAGTCGAGCGCGCCATAGCGGCGGTTGAGACGCAATGCCACCACCCAGGGATTGTGATCGGGGTCGTTGCTCACCACGTTCATCAGCGCGGTGACGTCGCCGAACACCGTGCGACCGGGCGTCCAGCGTACACGTACGACCACCGATTTCTTCGGACGCACGGTGATGGGATAACCGGGACTCACCACGGACAATTCGGGACTGTTGAAGCTGATACCGCCCGGACCGATGGTCAGGTCGCCGGTGCCTGCATTCCGTATCACCACATCCGCTTCTATGCTCTTCTCGCATTCCGACGAGCCGAAGTTCACATCCGTGTCCGTGGTGGAGAGGTCGGGTTTCGGCGGCGATCCGAAGAAGCGCATGATCCACGACGTGTTGGCTGTGGCATCGCCACCGCAAGCCCAGCCGTTCAGCGGATCCACGAAATCCAGACCGGTCATCGGTGTCGTAGGTGGAGGGACGGTGCCGACGCGGAACGTGGTCCACGTCGATCCGTTGTCGTTGGTCAGCGCCGTGTACTGCTGTCCCGTGCCTATCCAACCGTTGTCGACATCATGGAAGTACACATCGTTGATGCCCTCGATACCTGCCGGCAGGTTGAGCGGCAGCATGGACACGATGCGCGAACCGCCACGAATGGAGCGGTACGCATAGGGCGCCTTGGTGTACATGTCCTCACCCACGATGAAGAACTCCGTGGCGGACTTCGCATCGATGCCCTTGTACACTTGCGAATACATGCCGGGCGGATTCACCACATACTGCTGTTGCCAGCTTCCCCCGGAAAAGACACCGAACAGTCCATATTCTCCCACAGCGAACAGCGTGTTGTCCACATAGGCGCAGGCGAGGAAGGCCCCGCCGTTGTAACCGAATTGCGGCGCCGACGGCGTCACATCCATCCACAGCGTACCACCGTTGTTGGTGTGCCAGGTACATGTGGCATGCAACTCGCCGCCATTCTTGGCCGCCTGCATGCCGTCGCCACCCACGATGTAGCCCCGTCTGTCGTCGAGCAACACCACATCGTGCAGTGTGGGACGCGAGGCGAAATTCGGATTCAGAAACAGCGAATCCTTGCGCCAGGTCAGGCCGGCGTCGCGCGTACGATAAGCCAAGGCGCTGTCTCCCACGATCACCGCGATGCGATCATCCAGGATGTACACAGCACGCCACACCGTGTAATCGGGCAGTTCAGGCGTGAATCGCGGCGACATGCTCTCCATCATATACCAGGTTCCACCACCGTCGTTGGTCCACATCACGCCGGAGTACCCCCGGCCACCGACAATATCGGACTGGCCCACGGCGAGGCCCCACGACGTATTGCGCATATCGATGTCGTAGAGCATGGGGAGACCTGTTGGGATGCGCTGGGTGTTCCAGTATCCGGTTTGCGCCGTCGCCACGGACGAAAGTGCAACAATACAGGCGAGAAGGAGGAGAGAGAAGGTAGAGCGTGCCATAACCTCTTTCACAGCAGGGGTAGGAATCGTGCAACATGAAATAATAGAGAAATATTCCTCCCCGTTCAAGATGTTCAGGAAAATTGGAGCGCGTTATCCCCTCGGCATAGACGATTTCCCACACGGAATCGCGCCGTTGAACATCGCTAAATCCTTGCACCACCGCGCGTTAGCGCGAATGCCGCCACAACCGCGTCATTGCGCCCCTGTGCGAATTTTCCACATCCTCAGACACTCCCTGATTCGCGGGAATGCAGTGGAGAATGCGGTTGAAGCCATTTCAAGAGAGTGGAGAGTAATGAGTGTGGTGAGAGTGAGGAGGAATTGTGACCCTCTGGCTTCGCTATGCCCTTCACTCTTCACAATCCCGATAAATGCGACAGACCATGCCGCTTGCGGGCGCCGATTAAAGCGTGCGACCATCGCCCCACGTCACTGCTCACCCCGGTAAATTCGCAGGCGCTCCACCACTTCACCATGAACGAGATGCCGCTCGACGATTTCCTCCACATCGTCCACAGTAACGCCGCCATACCACACGCCTTCGGGATACACGACGATGACCGGGCCTTGTTCGCAGGCATCGAGACAGCCCGCCATGTTCACGCGGCGCGTGGGATGCAGGCCGCGCTTCTGCAATTCGGCGCGTAGCTTCTCGCGGATGGCGGCCGAGCCCTTGCCGCCACAGGAACCGCGCGGATGCCCTTCGGGGCGAACATTTTCACACACAAACAGATGCTGAATGTACCGTGCCATATCGTTGCTTCCATTAGATGCGCATCAGCCCGGCGGCCAGCGCATGGCGCGCCCGCCGAGCAAGTGTAGATGAATGTGGTACACGCTTTGCCCGCCATCGTCCTTGCAATTCATCACCAGGCGGTAGCCATCGGCGAGCCCAAGCTCCCCTGCGAGGCGCCGCGCGGTGAGCAGCATGTGGCCGAGCAGCGCCTGATGCCGCGGCTCGAGGTCGTCGGGCGTGGCGATAGGCTCCTTGGGCACGATGAGCACATGCACCGGGGCCTGAGGAGCGATGTCGTGAAAAGCGATGAGGAGGTCGTCCTCGAACGCAATGTTCGCGGGAATGTCGCGACGGATGATGCGGGAAAAAATGCTGTCCATGTGCGGAATCTTGGAAAAATTTTCCCGCGACACAAATCCGTCGCGGCTGCGCGGGCGTTGCGACGCGCGAGCAGCGGTGGCCCGGTTGGCGGATTTTCAGCCCGCCTGCATTTTTCCTATCTTTCGGTTTATTACCCAGGAACGCAGGACCCCATGCATTCACCCTTCATCGAGGCCCTTTCACGGCGCGTGCTCGTCTTCGACGGCGCCACCGGCACCAATCTCCAGCGACAAAACCTCTCGGCCGAGGATTTCGGCGGCGCGGCGCTGGAGGGCTGCAACGAGCACCTCGTGCTCTCGAAACCCTCGGCGGTGGAACTCGTGCATCGCGGCTTTCTCGAAGCCGGGGCCGACATCATCGAGACCAACACTTTCGGCGCCACCAGTGTGGTGCTCGCCGAATACGACATCGCGCATCTGGCCTACGACATCAACCTGGCGGCGGCCCGCATCGCGCGCTCGATGGCCGATGTCTTTTCCACTCCGGCGCACCCGCGCTTCGTGGCCGGCTCCATCGGGCCCACCACCAAGCTGCCCTCGCTCGGACACATCGGCTTCGCCGACTTGCGCGATTCCTACCGTGAGCAGATCGCCGGCTTGATGGAAGGCGGAGCGGATGTGCTGTGCATCGAGACCTGCCAGGACATGCTGCAAGTCAAAGCCGCGCTCGCCGCCACGCGCCTCGAATTCGAACGCCTGGGCCGCCAACTCCCTGTCATCGTCTCCGTCACCATCGAAACCATGGGCACCATGCTCATGGGTACCGAAATCGCCTCCGCGCTCACCACCATCGAGGCCTACGACATCGTGACGGTGTTCGGCATGAACTGCGCCACCGGTCCGAAGGAAATGGAGGAAAACCTCCGCTATATCAGCCGCAACGCCACTCGTCCCATTTTCGTCATGCCCAATGCGGGCATCCCCGAAAACATCGGCGGTCACACCTGCTACAAACTCACGCCGGAGGAACTCGAAGCGTATCTCCGCCGCTTCATCGAGGAACTGGGCGTCTCCATCATCGGTGGTTGCTGCGGAACAACACCCGAGCATATCGCGCGCCTCGCGGCGCTGGCACAGTCCGCCACACCCGCCACGCGCGAGGTGGACCGCACGGCCTCGGTGTCGTCGCTCTATTCTTCCGTACCGCTGCACCTCGATCCTCCGCCGCTGCTCATCGGTGAGCGCTGCAATGCGAATGGTTCGAAGAAATTCCGCGAGTTGCTGCTGGCCGATCGCTACGACGACATCGTGGCCATGGGCAAGGAGCAGATACGCGAGGGCGCGCATATTCTGGACATCTGCACGGCCTATGTGGGACGCGACGAAGTGCGCGACATGATCGAAGTTGTGCGCCGCTTCAACACGCAGGTCACCTTGCCGCTGATGATCGATTCCACCGAAACACCGGTGATCGAAGCCGCCTTGCAGCACTACGCCGGCAAGGCCATTGTCAACTCCATCAATCTCGAGGACGGCGAGGAGCGCGCCTCGGAAGTGCTGGAATTGTGCCGCGTGTACGGCGCGGCTGTGGTGGCGCTCACCATCGACGAGGAAGGCATGGCGAAAACCGCCGAGCGCAAACTCGCCATCGCCACGCGCATCCGTGAACTGGCCACACGCCGCTTCGGTCTGCGCGACGAAGATTTGATCTTCGATCCGCTCACCTTCACACTTGGCAGCGGCGACGAGGAATTCCGCCGCTCCGCCATGGAAACCGTGGAAGCCATCCGCCGCATCAAGCAGGCCTTTCCCCGATGTTTCACCAGTCTGGGCGTGTCCAATGTGTCCTTCGGCCTCGCCCCGCATGCGCGCCATGTGCTTAATTCCGTATTTCTGCACCATGCCTGCGAGGCCGGACTCGACATGGCCATCATTCACGCGGGAAAAATCATGCCGCTGTACCGTATCGACGACACCGGTCGCCAGCTCGCCATGGACCTCATTCTCGACAATCGCCGCTTCGAAGCGGCCTCCTGAACATTCAGCGATAACATGAGCAAGGATTTGCCACTATGAAATTCGTCACATACGCACATCAGGGCCGCAATCTTCTGGGAGCGCTGGTCGACAATCTCGTGCTCGACCTGCAAGCCGCGCACACCATGCAGCGCTATACCATGAAGGATGGCGACGATCTGCTGCCCAACGACATGCTGCACCTGCTGCGGGCGGGCGACGCCGCCATGGCCACGGCGCGCAAGGTCGAGCGGTGGTTCCGCGACGCCGGCAAGCCGCTCGAGGTCGAGGGCGAGCGCATCGCGCTGCCCGCCGACGAGCTGCGGCTGCTCGCGCCCGTGCCGCGCCCCACATCCATGCGCGATGGCTACGCCTTCCGCCAGCATGTGGAAGCCGCGCGACGCAATCGCGGCGTGCCGATGATTCCGGAGTTCGACGAAATTCCCATTTTCTATTTCACCAATCACAACGCCGTCACCGGCCCCGGCCCTGTCGAGGTAATGCCTCTGCACTGCGACCAACTCGATTTCGAACTCGAAGCCGCCATCGTGATCGGTCGCGAAGGACGCAACATCCCTGCCGCCGAGGCCGACGACTACATTGCCGGTTACATGGTGATGAACGATTGGAGCGCCCGCGCCCTGCAGATGCACGAGATGAAGCTGAACCTCGGGCCGGCCAAAGGCAAGGATTTCGCCACATCCATCGGTCCGTGGATGGTGACGCGCGATGAACTCGCGCCCTGGCGCATCTCGGGCGAGCAAGGCGAGCGCTTCGACCTGACCATGACCACCACGATCAACGGCGAGGAAGTGAGCCGCGGCAATCTCAAGGACATGCACTGGACCTTCGCGCAAATCATCGAGCGCGCCTCGTATGGCGTGACGCTGTATCCGGGCGATGTGATCGGTTCGGGCACGGTCGGCACCGGTTGCTTCCTCGAATTGAACGGCTCGAAAGTGTACGAGCCCGCATGGTGGCTCAAACCCGGCGATACCGTGGTATGCGCCATCGATCAGCTCGGAGCGCTGGAAAACACGCTCGTCGCGGCGGAGTAAGCATGCGCGGCATCGATCCATCGGAGCATCCCGTCCCCTTCGTGCACCGCGTTCTGCTCAGCGGCGTGGCCCCGCGGCCCATTGCGCTGGTGGCGTCGGCCGATGCCGACGGCGGAGTGAATCTCTCGCCGTTCAGTTTTTTCAATGCCTTCGGGGCAAATCCTCCGGTTATCGTGGTGTCGCCAGCGTATCGCGGCAAGGACGGAACGAGCAAGCACACGTTCGAGAACATCGTGGCCACGCGCGACTTCACGGTGAGTGCGGTGTCGTATGCCATGGTGGAGCAGATCAATCTCGCGTCGGCCGATTATCC
>Ga0208462_1000396_pt1 | contig 47098 bp, 31 predicted proteins | sample AD_SCU001_MetaG_FD_184452 | JGI IMG/M metagenome (GOLD analysis project Ga0208462, IMG submission 184452) | Active sludge microbial communities of municipal wastewater-treating anaerobic digesters from China - AD_SCU001_MetaG (SPAdes) (version 2) | ecosystem: Engineered > Bioreactor > Anaerobic...
ATTAGGCATGGCCAAGACAGGCAATCGAGTCAAAATCCTGCTGGATATTGACAAGGTAATCAGCGGCTCCGAAATGGAAATGGTGCTGCAGGCGGCGTAAAAGCTTTTGCCTCAAAGATTCGCCTCTCCAGCTCAAGTTCGGGTTAGAGCGAGAAAAGGGGAACGGATTTATTTTGCAATTAAATTTTGTGAGAAATCTGTTCCCTTTTTTACTTGATAATTCTTTTCAAGACGCTGTGTTTTTCTCTGGCCGCACCGACGTTTGTTGACGCGGAGCTTTTTTACGAAAACCCATCGACTGAATTGTTATCCAAAGAGGGGTCTTGGTGATCTTGATCCCGTATTCCTCTTCAATAGCCATGGAAAGTTTTTTTAATGTCCAGTGAGTCGGTATTCCTTTTGAGTTTTCCCCTGTTTTTAACCATGCGGCTATCTGTTCCCGCTGTTCTTTATTAAGCTTTGAAGGATTGTGACCTTTTGGTTTGTCGATCAGGCCATCAATACCGCTTTCCTTAAAAGCCCTGATCCATCGCCAAACGGTGACCCGGTTTTTTCCTATTACAGAAGATACTGTTTCCACGGGATGTTTAGAGCAGCTTATAATTGTTTGCAGCTTAACGGCTAATAATGCCTCTTTAATTCCAGTAAGCGCATCTTGGGCCTGTTTGGCTGTTTCATCGCTTACAGCTCTTTTTTTTGTTGCCATATAATTATCTCCAGAATGCTTATGAACAGTGGTAATATAACACATTATAACGTTGTTATTCAACTAGAATAAATAAAAACGAAGCAACTCCATCATAAATACGGTGGCGGTTAAAGCCGCGCAGGTGCAGTTGTAGATAAATATTAAATGCACAAATCATTCGCCCGATTCATATGGAAAATATCTTCTAAAACAGCCTGTATTTCCTTTCTTGTGAAGGGCTTTGTCAAAGCCGCCAAAAATCCGTAATTGCTGTAATTTTCAATCACAGGATCATCGTTAAAACCGCTGAAGATGATAGCCTTAACCTGAGGATCGATTTTAAGAAGTTCTTCCATTGTCTGCATGCCGCCCATACCGCCTTTGATCGTTAAATCAAGGATGACCAGGTCATAGGATTGATTTGCCGCCCTGGCTTTTTTATACTGATCAATAGCTTGCACGCCGTCGCGTACGATTGTTACCTGGCAACCCAGCGACTCTAATAAGTTTCCAGTCATGTCTCTGATCGCTTCTTCATCATCCATGACCATGATTCGCTTCTGGAGGCCCGGGATTATTTCCTGAATTGTTGCTTTTCCCGGTTCTTTATCTCTTATCACGGCGGGAAGATATATCTGGAAAGTGCTTCCCCGGCCCGGCTTCGATTCCACGGTGATGCAGCCTTTATGCCTGCTGATTATCGAGTAGCAGAGCGCCAGCCCCAACCCCATGCCTTTTTGTGCTCCTCTTTGTTTTGTGGAATAGTAGGGGTCGAAAATAAGAGGCATATCTTCTGCAGAAATGCCTTTTCCCGTATCGTTTATCGTAATCCGGATATACAATCCCTCCGGCAATTGAAGGTGGTTCCGGAAAGGCACCGTTACATTTTCGGCGCTGACAGTAAGTATGCCATCTTCCTGCATAGCTTCGACGGCATTGACGGTAATGTTTTGTATAACCTGACTGATTTGTTCTTTATCAACTTCCGTCAGCCAGAGATCGTCGGGAACGATGAAGTTCTTTTTCACTGTTTTAGTCGTCTTTTCATTGATCACAGCAGCTTTAAGCAGACCGCTGATATCGCAAATTGACTTCACCGGCCCTCCTCCCTTGGAAAAAGTAATCAGGCGTTTGGTTAGTTCCGCTGCCTGTTGCGCCGATCTTTCGGCATTGAGCAAGTAATTATAGGCGCGGCTTCCATAAGGGAGATCTTCCTTCGCCATCTCAATATAACCATAAACAGCCGCCAGAAGATTATTGAAATCGTGTGCTATTCCACCGGCAAGTGTGCCGATGGTTTCCATCTTCTTGTCTTGCAGGAGTTGATTTTCAAGACGCTTCTTCTCGGTTATATCCGTGGCGAAAACCTGATAAATTTGCCTATTGGACACTTCATCTATAATAATATTGGCATTGATCGCCACCCATATCTTTCTTTTATCTTTCCGAATGAACTGCGCTGCAAAATCTTTAACTACTCCATCCTTTTGCAATAAACGCTTTATTTCGTGCAGTTGGGAGGAATCGGTATGGACCTGTTTGCCGATATCAGAAATGGTCGCCATTAATTCCGCCGGCGATTCGTACCCGAGGATATGGGCGATAGCGGGATTGGCATTCAGAAATCGCCCCTCCGGGGTGGTTTGATAGATTCCTTCAATTGCATTCTCGAAGATTTCGCGGTATTTTTTACCTTTTTCCTGCAGAGATGTTTCCACCCGCTGGTCTTTCTTTATTTCTTCTTTGCCGATCACCCGGATTCCTTTTTCCTGGGTTTTCCCAGCAGGTGTTTCACTTATTATTGAGTTATTCCCCGGTTGCGCAGGTTGGTCTGAAATTGGCCAGTATCTCCTTATTTGCAGGGTGATCATTGTCTTTTTGTTTTGCCATCCGGTTTTCAAAAGTGTCATTTTATTCCAATAATTATTTTTGTGTTTTAGCAGAAAAAACTAATTCTCTTCCTTTACATTGTGGTTATTAATTACATCTATGATGAAAAAAAACCATATGGAGAAAAATATATTTTTCTATATTTTAAGATATAGGCACACAGAAACATTTACAGAGAAAAACTTCTGTTTTGTTTTTGTGAATATAAATTTCTTGACAAAGCAAATATTGTTTTGTAGTAAAAACCAAAACGCTTGGATCCCTCAAAGGACCGGGACGGAAGGTGATGGAAGAATCTCGATTATTAAGCCTCTCGTCCGGCGACTTGAGGCTTTTTTTTTGAGGAAAAAATGAAAATTTTAAATTCCATTGCCGAAATGCAATCTTACGCCGAATCTCTCCGTTTGCAGGGGAAAAGAATTTCATTTGTCCCCACGATGGGTTATTTTCATGAAGGGCATCTCTCTCTAATGAGGGAAGCCGGGAAAATTTCCGATTGTCTTGCTGTGAGTATATTCGTCAATCCCACTCAATTTGGCCCGAAAGAAGATTTGTCCAGATATCCACGTGATTTTGATCGCGATTGCGAGCTGGCCCAAAGTGTCAATGTCGATGTGATTTTTAATCCGTCTGACCAGGAAATGTATCCGGAAAACTATCAGACTTACGTGAATGTGGAAAAAGTTACGCAGGATTTATGCGGAGCATCCCGCCCCGGTCATTTCCGCGGAGTAACGACGGTTTGCTGTAAGTTATTTAATATCGTTAAACCTCATACTGCTGTTTTTGGCAAAAAAGATTTTCAGCAGTTTGTAACAATAAAGCGAATGGTCGCTGATTTGAACCTTGATCTGGAAATAATTGGTGTGCCGACGGTGCGGGAACCTGACGGTCTTGCTATGAGTTCCCGTAATGTTTACTTAAAGGAAAATGAAAGATCTTCTGCTCTGAGTCTGGTCAATTCTCTTCAGTTGGCCCAGAAACTTTATGATGGCGGGGAAAGAAAGTCGTCCCGTATATTAAGTGAAGTGATAAAAATGATTAAGAGCGTGCCCTATACCGAAATTGATTACGTCAAAATATGCGATGCAGAGAAGCTTACTGAGGTCGATGAAATCAATTTACCGGCGGTCATAGCGTTGGCTGTAAGAGTCGGAACAACGAGGCTTATAGATAATCACGTTTTTGGCGACAAGCTAAATATTTAACAGGTTGTCATAAGGACACAAGGAGTAGAAAACTATGAAAAGAATCGTATTAAAATCAAAAATCCACCGTGCAACGGTAACGGATGCGGATCTCCATTATGAGGGCAGCATTTCCATCGATGAAAAACTGATGGAAGAAGCTAACATGCTTCCTTATGAAAAAGTGGATATATACAACATCAACAACGGTGAAAGGTTTTCTACCTACATAATTACCGGTGAGCGGAATTCGGGGATAATGTGTCTCAACGGTGCGGCGGCCCGTCGAGTGGCGAAGGGTGATTTAATTATAATTGCCACCTTTGCTGTCGTAGAAGATGAGGAAGCCAGAGGGTGGAAACCGAAATGTGTCTTTGTCGACGCCGAAAATAAAATAAAAAAAGTAAGTTAGATTCATAACCGGTTGTTTTGGGGTTTGTCTGTCTGATGTCTCTGTTTTAGCTTTAAAACTAAAACAGAGACATTTTAGTTGATCAATGTATATTGCCGTTTCTTAAGTCCTTTATCTGACTCATTTTATTCTATTGAATAAATCAGCTTCATATGGGAAAAAGGTTGAATTAAAGCGCTTATATGTGTTAAGTGCTTGAAAGTATTTTTTGTCCTGTCGCATTAAGGGAACGCCCCTGTTACCTGGACCGGAATTAAATCCGGTATCAGCAATAATTTGATTAAGGAGACTCGAACATGCAGATTACATCTGAAGGCGTAAAAATAGGCCATCCGGACATGGTTGCTGATTCGATCGCTGCCAACATAATCGCAGCAATAATAAATGAAGAGCATAAAATATGTATGGACATACATTGTATGCCGCATTGTGGAATTGAGGTCTTTTTGGGCAAAGGACTCTGTGTCGTGGGTGGAGAAGTATCGACCCGGGTATACATTGATATTGAAAAAAATGTTCGCGAAACGGTTTTGAAGATCGGCTATAATGATTCAGCGCTCGGTCTCAACGGCAGTTCCATGGGAATCCTCAACACCATCATTCCACAATCTCCCGACATCAACATTGGCACAAGAGCGGATCTGGGGAAATATAAGGAAATAGGGGCCGGCGATCAGGGAATTATCTATGGTTTTGCCTGTGATGAAACTCCCGAACTGTTGCCGTTGCCGTATGTTTTAGTCAACCGTATGATGCGGGCTTTTGAAGATTGCGGCAATCCTGTTTTTGCTCCGGATGGAAAAGGTCAGGTCACCGTTGATTATGACAATAATATGCGCCCTCTGCGGGTAGCCACAGTATTAATGTCCAACGCCATTGATTACCGCAAGGTTCCGGAAAAATTCCGCTCAGCGGTGGAAGATCAGGCCAGACAAATTGCCATGGATTGTCTTGCGGACTGGATAGATAATGAAACAGTTTTTTTATTCAATCCCACAGGTGAATGGAACGCCGTTAATTCCTGTTCCGCCGCAGATTCCGGTGTGACCGGACGTAAACTGGTTGTGCAGCTCTATGGCGGATATCCCGGAGCGCAGTTGGGCGGCGGTTCCATTGTCAATAAATCACCGGAAAAAGTGGATTGCTCCGCCGTTTTCGGGTCCCGTTATGTGGCCAAAAATATTGTCGCCGCCGGACTGGCGTCGAAATGCTCTGTGCAGCTGGCTTACGCAATCGGCATAGCTCAACCGATCTCAATTTATGTCAATACTTTCGGCACGGGAACGGTATCGGACGAAAAAATCGCCTCCGTTGTTAACACCGTTTTCGATTTGACTCCGGCAGGTATGATTGATAGATTTCAATTATTGAACGGTGATATCTATAAAAAATTGCCGAAGACATTATTTATGGATGAAAATTATCCGTGGGAAAAAACAGACCGGGTGGATAAATTAAAGGCGGTAATACAATAGTTGCCGTTAAATAAAATTAATGCGGAAAAATATGGAGGGGTAAATGGGTTTTGAGGAAATTGACAAATCTCTAAAATACAAAGTTGCCGATATCTCACTGGCGGATTGGGGACGCAAGGAAATGCAGTTGGCGGAAAACGAAATGCCCGGTCTGATGGCGGTGCGAAAAAAATACGGCAAGAAAAAACCTCTCCGGGGCTTAAAAGTGATGGGCAGCCTTCATATGACCATTCAAACGGCCATGTTGATTGAAACGCTCAAAGAATTAGGCGCTGACATCCGCTGGGCGTCGTGCAATATCTTTTCCACTCAGGATCATGCGGCGGCAGCCATTGCTAAAGCCGGTTCAGCCGCTGTTTTTGCCTGGAAAGGCGAAACACTGGAAGATTACTGGTGGTGTACGGAACAGGCGTTGACCTGGCCTGACGGCTCCGGTCCGGATTTGATAGTTGACGATGGCGGTGATGCAACATTATTTATCCATCAGGGGGTGAAAATCGAACGCAATCCGGACATCCTGAAAGATAAAATTGAAAATAAAGAATTTAAGATTATTGTTTCCCGACTCGAAGAATCACAGAAACGTTACGCGCAGCGCTGGCAGAAAGTCGCCGCCGGAGTGCGCGGCGTCTCCGAAGAAACTACAACCGGTGTGCACCGCCTTTACCAGATGCAGGCTGCCGGCGAGCTGTTGTTTCCGGCGATCAACGTCAATGATTCCGTTACGAAATCCAAATTTGACAATCTTTACGGCTGCCGCGAATCTCTTGTCGACGGCATTAAAAGAGCAACGGACATAATGATTGCGGGTAAAATCGCTGTCGTTTGCGGCTACGGTGATGTCGGCAAGGGCTGTGCCCAATCCATGCGGGGACTTGGCGCCCGGGTAATAGTTACTGAAATCGATCCGATTTGTGCGCTCCAGGCGGCGATGGAGGGATATGAAGTTCGCACTCTGGACGAAGTAGTTTCTTCGGGAGATATTTTCATTACAGCGACGGGGTGCTGCGATGTCATCACCGGCAAACATATGGAGATGATGAAAGACGAAGCCATTGTCTGCAATATCGGTCATTTTGACAGTGAAATAGATATGCACTATCTGGAAACAAGCAAGTTCTGTAAAAAGCAGAGCATCAAACCTCAAGTTGATAAATGGATACTCAAATCAGGCCGTTCCCTGATAGTTCTGGCGGAAGGGCGTTTAGTTAATCTGGGCTGCGCCACCGGACACCCCAGCTTTGTGATGAGCAACAGTTTCACGAATCAATGCCTGGCGCAGATAGAACTGGCAACAAATAAATACGAGATCGGCGTTTACACTTTGCCCAAGAAGCTGGATGAAGAAGTGGCCCGTTTGCATCTGGAAAGATTGGGACTGAGTCTTTCCAAACTGACGAAAAAACAGGCCCAGTATCTCGCCGTGCCCCTAGAAGGTCCTTATAAGCCGGAACATTACAGGTATTAATTATACTGCCTCTACCGGATTGATAAATAAAGAACTGCCTCATTCATTTTTTTCACCGTTTATTTTCTCTGTTTACGGTGTCAGTTCTGATATTCTTCCAGCAATTTTTCGGTTTCCGTGTTGCTAATGTTGTTATCTATGGCTGCCTTGAGGATAACCAGCGCGCCGGCATTATTCCCGGAAGAATGCACTCTCCTGGCGATAGTGTGCAGGAGAGTTGTTATTTCTATTCTTTTTTCCCTAAATGATTTAAATAATTTCCGCACTTTGTCTTTTTCACCCTGCAGACAGAAAATAATAGCCTCCAAAAAGAGCGCTGGAGGATAGTCAGGTGTTGTTTCAAGTATTTCCAGCAACGCTGCGTGGGCTTTTTGCAGGGAACCGGCAATAATTTCACACTGGGCATAAATGTGCAGATATGCATGAAGCCTCACGTCAGCTTTCATTGATTTACGCGCCGATGACAGAGCTTCATCAAAGCGGTCGAGCCCTAGGTAAGCTGTGGCAAGCTGTGAATATATTTCCGCTATCGGATCGCCGTGCGAGCTGAGAGCAATTTCCCTGTATCGTGGTGATTGAGGTTGGTTTTCGATAAGCGAAAGCAGCTTCAGCCACAGTTCAACCGCTTCTTCAATTTTATTCAGCACCAGGGCCTGTTTAGCCAATTCGTTGATATATTTGGCGTTTGTTGGATCTTTTTCGTACTTCATTTTGCCCAGCAGGTAATATTCTTCACCTTTTTGCGAGTCTTTCTCGGTGTCCAGCTTGCCGTAATGGTGAACAATTACATTGCAGTTGAAGACTGGAATCTTAGCTTTTTCCAATGAATTTTCCACTAACTCGTGTACCGGATTGACGAAAAAAACATCTTTTCTTCTGGGAAAGAGACGTACCTTGCCGCTGATCATCCATCCGGTGCGGGTTTCTTCCGGATATTTTCCGTCATTCGGCGTCCAGCCGATGATGCTTACATTATTCGTATAATTCCGGGTAATGATGGAATAGGCCGCGGGCGACGGGTAATCTTTTTGGACCAAGGTTCTTAATTCCTCATGATCCAGCGGAGAAATAACTTCGTCCGCATCCATGATCAGGATCCAGTCACCTTCAGCCGGGGCAAGTGAATGGTTGCGGGCGACGGCAAAATCTCCCGTCCAGGTGAAATCAAATACTTTGGCGCCAAATACTCTGGCAATGTCTTTGGTTTTATCGGTTGAGCCGGTATCCACGATGATCATTTCATCTACAACATCCCGCAAGCTTTTTAAACAGGAAGCGAGGTATTTTTCTTCATTTTTAACAATCATGCAAAGGGATAGAGAACGTTTGTTTGATCCTCTTTCAATCCGGAGAGGACCGATCTTGTCGCGGACGGCCAGAGCCGCATTTAATGTACCTTCGTCCGGTCCAAAAAAGGCGATCGCTTCTTCTATTTTGCGCATGGCTGCGGTCAACTTGTTTTGCCGGATCAAGATGTCTATATACAAAAAAGCCAGGTTTCTGTTGTGGGGAAATAATCGGCAGCATTCAGAAAACTCAGCTTCTGCGTCGCTTAACGTGTCCAGCGAAGTTACCGCGGAATAATAAATCGAATTTATGTCCGGCAATGTCGGAGACAGATTAAAGCCCTTTTTAAAGTTGGCAAAGGCCTTATCTTTTTGGCCGATGCCCCAATAAAGGACACCCAGGTTTGTATAGGCTTCGCCATAGCCCGGATCGGCGTCGATGGCTCTTTCGAAGTATCTTTGCGCTTTATCTTTCTTATTTGTCTTATAAGCCAGAACGCCTTTGAGATTCAGCGCAGGAGGATAAATTTCATTCAAAGACAACATTTTATCTGCAAAAACTGCCGCCTCGGCATCAAGCCCCAGTCCTTCTTTAGCGTAACCGGCGCATTCCAGGCCCCTGAGCTCATTTTTAGCAGCTTCGGGCATCGTTGCGACAACTTCCCAGGCTTCCGGAAATTTTTTAGTTTCACAGAAAAACCGCGTTAATTCATAATATATTCTCTTCGCTTCGGGGGTCAGCTTGATGCAGTTAATGAGAGCTTCAATACCGTCGTCAATTTTACCTTTTGAGTAATAATTATTCGCAATTTCCATTGCTTTTAAAACAGCCAGTTTTTTCCCCTCGACGCTCGATGCACAAAGCGTCCACTTTTTGTCAATGACGCTTCTATTGCCGGGTGCTTCTTTCCCTCCATTGCGATGTATAAAAACATCACCGCAAATATAATTTTGCCGGTCATCCAAAGCAGATCGCCAGCAGAAATCTTCGTCTTCAAGACGACCGGGGCCGAGGCTTTCATCAAGCAGGCCGATCTTATCAATTAATGATTTTTTAAACAGCATGCAGAAGCCGGCAATATTCCGGTATGGAATTCGGCGGTTACGGTTTTCTTCCCGAAATTTGTCCGCATATTTATCGAGAAAATTGACTGATTGATACGTACTGTCGGCAATCTGCTGCATTCCATTGCAATAGTTTGTCATCGGACCAATGACACCTGCTGCCGGAGCATGATTCAGGCAGGAAAGCATTCCGGATAACCAGTCCTCACTGACGACAATATCATTATCCAAAAGGAGTATCACATCACCGCGGGATAAATTGATGCCCTGATTACGTCCCCTGGCATAACCAACATTTTCCTGGTTCACTATCAGATGATAGTTTTTGTTTTCCGGCAACAGGCCCTGCAGCCATTTAACGGTTCCGTCGGTGGAACCGTTGTCCACAAAAATAATTTCATGATCAACCGGTGTGTGTTTCCGGATACTGCGGATGCATTTTTTTGTGAGTTCCAGTTGGTTGCTGGTGAGAATGATAATCGAGGTCATACCGTTAAAGTTCCCCTTTAAAATCAGGTCGATCTATGATTCTTGCGTCGAGCGCAGCGCCGCTTGAAATTTTTTTCTCTGAGCATATTTACATTTGATTTAACAGCTTCACCGTTTCCGCATCGCTTATCTTATTATCTGCAGCTGCAGTCAGCAGGATGAGGGCGTCTTTCTTCCTGCCGGAGGTGTTAAGTTGTCCGGCGATGTTATTTAAACGCGCCGTCATTAGATCAAATTGCTTTTGCCGCAACAATGAAAATAACTCCCGGGCCTTATCCTTTTCACCTGATAGACAGAAAATAATTGCATTCAGAAATGAAGCAGGGGAGTAGTCGGGATTTCTTTCCATGGTTTCTTTCAGTGCTGCCGCCGCCTTCTGCAGCGAACCGGCTATTATTTCAGTAATTGCGTAAAAATAAACAGAGCCGCAGGGCTTTATTTCAGCTTCCATAGCTTTGCGGGCCGCCGCCAAAGCCTCTCTAAAATTATTGCCGGCCAGATAAGCAGTCGCCAGCTGCATATAAGTTTCAGAAACGGGGTCACTTTCCGAAACGCGAGCGATTTCCTGATAATCCTCCGATTGCGGGTCGGATTCTAAAATCGAGATGAGCTTCAGCCAGAGTTCCTTAGCTTCTTCATATTTGCCCAGCAGATGGGATTGCTTCGCCAGCTCATAAATATATTTTACATTCGTCGGGTCGCTTTCATACTTCATTTTGCCCAGCAGATAATAATCCTCCCCCTTTTGCATGTCCTTCAGCAAATTTAATTTACCGTAGTGATGTACAACAACGTTACAGCCAAAGATGGGAATCGCTGCTTTCCGCAGCGACCCGTCCACGTTTTCGTGAACAGGATTGCTGAACAAGACGTTTTTTCCTCCGGGAAAGAGCCTCACCTTGGCGGTAGTTATCCATCCGTGATTTTTTTCTTCCGGATATCTTCCATCATTTTGTGTCCAGCCCAGAACACTTTCATTCCTTATATAATTTCTGGTTTTGATGGAATAGGCCGCCGGAGATGAAAGATTCCTGTTTAGCAATTTTTTTAATTCTTCATGATCAAGCGGGGAGATGATTTCGTCGGCATCCAGAATCAGAATCCAGTCACCTGTTGCCTGGGCAAGCGAGTGGTTGCGGGCGGTCGAGAAGTCTCCCGTCCAGGGCAAGTCATATACTTTGGCACCGAATATCTTTGCCAGTACCTTGGTTTTATCTGTGGAGCCTGTATCAACGATTATCATCTCATCTACAACTGAACGAATGCTTTTCAGACACCGGACAAGATTATTTTCTTCATTTTTCACAATCATGCAAAGTGAAAGGGTATTATTCTTTTTTCCTTGTTCAATATGCAGAGGTCCAATTTTCTCCCGGACGGACAGTGCTGCATTCAGAATTCCTTCATCCAGCCCGAAAGTGTCCAGCGCATCCTCTATTTTCAAGATAGCCGAATTTAGAAGACCCTGCTGTAAAAGGAGATCAATGAGCAGAAAAGCAAGGTTCTTATTATCGGGGTACAGCCGGCAGGCTTCATGGAAGTCCGCTTCTCCTGCGGAAAATCGTCCCAGAGAAGATGCCATGGAATGATAGAGCGATTGATTATCAGGTACGGTTGGAGACAACATGAAACCCTTTTGTATATGTTCCCACGCATCCTCTCTTTCATCGATTTTCCAATAGAGAACACCCAGGTTGGCATAGGCGTCTCCATAACCGGGATTTGCATCAACGGCTCTTTTAAAATATTCTTTTGCTTTGTCCATTTCACCCTTTTTAAAAGCCAGGACGCCTTTCAAATTAAGTGCTGCAGAATTATTCTCACTTAAGGACAAAACTTTATCTGCATATTCGTCAGCTTCATTATCCGACCCCAATCCTTCCTTTACATAACCTGAGTATTCCAGTGTCTGAATCTCGGTTTTTGCGGCCTCCGGCAGCGTTTCGATAACGGCCCAGGCTTCACCGAATTTTTTTGTTTCCAGAAAAATGCGGATCAACTCGAAATATATTTTGCCTGCCTCAGGTGTAATTTTGATGCAATCGACGAGCTTTGCAACAGCCTGGTCAACTTTCCCTTGGGAATAAAGTTTAGTAGAAAGTTCCATCGCCTGCAAAACGGCCAATTTCCTGCCATCCGGTGTGTCCGTGCCGATTTCCCATTTTTGATCAATAATGCTTCTGCTCCCGGACGATTCTTTTCCTCCGTGATGAAGGACAAAGACATCGGCGGCAATGTAATTTTGATAATCGGCCAGCATCGAACGCCAACAAAAATCTTCATCTTCCAACTGACCTGTGGTGAAACTTTCGTCAAACAGGCTGATTCTTTCCGCAAGGCTGCGTTTGAACAGCATGCAGAATCGGGCGATATTCCTGCAGGAGATCCGCCGATGATTATATCTCTTCCTAAATTGCACGGCGTATTTGTCCAAATTATTTATCGATCCATATTCTTCATCTACCGCTTGCTGACGTCCTTTGCTTGCATTGGTTACGGGACCTATGATTCCGGCTGCCGGAGCGTTTTTCAGGCAGGAAAGCATTCCGGCAAGCCAGCCTTCAGAAACAATGACATCGTCGTTTAACAGAAGAATATGTTCACCTGTTGAACAGTTAATGGCCTTATTGATAGATGCCAGCAAAGAATCCTTGCCGTTGTGTTCCATAATTCTATAGGGGCTGTGCTCCTTAACACTTTTTCTGAGCCTCTTCTTAGATTCAGGAGAACCAAGGTTATCAATAACAATCAATTCATAAGGCTCTTTTGTACACTTCTTGACGGCTGTGATGCAGTCGCGTGCATGATTTGATGAAGCTGCAATAATTATGGATGTTCGGTCTTTTATAAATTCAGTGTTGGTGAGAGCCGGTATTTTGCATACGCTGTCCGTCTGTAAAAGGCCTGGATTTTCTTTTATGGCTTTTTCGTATTGTTCCACTATCTTCTGCACATCAGGGTTTCCCGGTTGTTTGAAGTTGGCCTGACGTACAAGTGATTCCGCTTTTTTCCAATCGTTTTGCTCCATAAAAAGGCGGGAAAGAAGAATCAATGAATCGATGTTGTGTGGATCGACAAGAAGAGCATGTTCGGCCTGCTTTATTGCTTCTTTCCACTGCTCCTGTTCCTGTGCTATGCAGGCCAGCTTATAGTGAGCCTCGGCAAAATCAGGATCTTTTTGCAGATCATCCTGATAAATCGCCGCCGCTTCGCCATATTTTTTTTCTTTTATAAGCTGTTCGGGAAGTGCCCGTTTATCATAGAGATGTGTGGCTATTGTTGGGCTGCAACTGACATCAATATCATTTGCTTTGGCAATAAAATAACCTTCTCCCCGGACGCGGCGCTGCAGAAACCAGAGAAATTCATCATCATTAACGCAATTAACCAAACCTGAACGCAAAGGCCGTATTATTTTCAGATTGACGGAGCAAATAGACAAGTCAGCGTAAGGGATAATTTCCACATCTGGCGCAGAGACCGATTTATACTGATGAGTGGAGGGTGCATAGCTTCCAACAGGAACCATTAACGCGACATCGGGATGGCAAAGGGCGGATTCCGTTAGTGAGGAAACTGTTGCTGCGGAGGGGGCACGGAGCGAATCGATGAGAATCAGATAATCGCATTGTGTATTATTCAGATATCTCAGAATCAGGGATTGAACGGATTCATTTTGATTCCTTATAACTTCTCCATTATATTTCGTGGCAAGGGCTAAGTAGGGTGTCCCGCAGTCTGCCGCTCCTGAACGACCGCATTTTATTTCTGCGAAACAAACACGGGGAGTTCTTATCATCAATCGTTCTTCAACCGGTATCTTATCATCCAGACTGTAAGGTCTCAGCGTCATTGTGCCGTTCCCGCTTATTGTTATTCTGCTGTTATTCTGAATTTTCCGGAGATATTTTTCCCGATTGAGATTCTGAGGAGTGCCAAAGAGATCGGGACGATATTGCCTTGCACTGACACTGCCGAAATGATGGATATAAACATCGTTGGCAACAAGCAACCTGTAGCCGGCCAGACGAAACCGCAGAGAAATATCATCGTCGCTGAAACCGTATCCGCCGTCTCTGCCGTTAGCCGGCAAAAGTGGATCCGCTCCACCGATTCGCTCAAAGTATTCTTTTTTCGTGATAACGAGCATTCCCGCCAGACGTTCAACGGTGAAATTTTCACCGTGATGCTGATCGGACCATTCAGCGGCAAAATTCTGAAATGTTTCCAAAGTATCGTATCGGGCCGGTTCCAACTGCGGTCCGCTGATATTATTGGAACGAGGCCCCACCCAGCCGATATCCGGGGCTGATTCCAGTTGCCGGATAAGATTTTCGAGCCATCCTTCATGTACAATGGTATCGTTGCTGACAAATACGTAATATTTCCCCCGGGCTGAACACGTGGAATGATTCACCGCTGTTTCCGCTACGCGGTTGCGGAAGTTTCTGATGATTCGGGTATGCGGATGAAACCTCTTTACAGCATTGAAATATTCAATCGTTCCATCTGTTGAGCCGTTGTCTGTTAAAAGCAGTTCATAAGGTTCTTTAGTATAGTGAAGGATGCTTTCCACACATTTTCTGGTGTATTCGAGTTGATTAAAGGCCATTACATTGATCGTTGTTTCAATGGTCTCCTCCTGGCTGTCCGTGGATTCTGCAGCCTCATTTCTCGTCACCGTAACCGGAGGAGTCCCGGAGGTCATAGAAACAGATTTAAGGACAGACGAGCAGCCGATGCGCTGGAAAATATCTGCGAAGCGGTGAAGCCAGGTATGGTCTTTTATTGTCCGCTCGTAGCCGCGTAAAGCTATCTTATCGCGCTCTGTCTCATGAGCCAAATAATACCTGCATTTATCAATCAATTCTTCCGTTGACGCAGCGCAGACCACCTCCCTTTCCGGTTCATAATAGTTTTCCAGGGCATCTGCAGGATGAGTAATGACGAAACCCCGACACCCGGTAATTTCGAAAACGCGTCTTTTCATCTGTTCAGCCGAAAAGTCATCATTATGATGAAGATCAAGGTTGATTTTGGACTGACCAAAGATTTTCACCATGTCGTAGAAGGAAATATAAGAGTCTTCGTGCCAGCCATTGCCGAACACATCAATCGGCAGATCGCATTGCCTGATGTCGTCAATCATCTCGGATCTTTTACGTCCATGCGAACCTACAAAGCTGAGTTCCCTGTTCTTTGAAGACTTTTCTGCCGGATAGGTAAAGGGGTTGAATGCCCACTGACTCTGGATAATTTTATTACCGAATCCTTTTTCCTGGTATTTGCGGAAGCTTTGGTTCGAAGTTGTGATGATGTAATCAGCACACGATAACCAAAGTATTGCTTCCTCTTCCGAAAGGGAGTGAAAATTATTCATCCAGATGACGGTTTGCGTGTCTGTTGAATCCGTGATTCTTTTTAAAGATGCGGGCAGAATACCGGTAATGCTGCTGAAGGGATAATAAAAGAGAATATCCGGCTTTTCTTTGTAAATAACTTCCTCCAGCCAATCGCACATGCCCGCAACACCGCGTATCTGGGCTTCCGTGGAAGAATCGAAGAATTTCGCTTCAACATTTTTCCAGCGCTGCAAAGCGTCAAACATGTTCCACCATCCGTAATCATATCCCTGCCGCGCACTGCCGGAAAAAAATTTCGTTCCAGCGGCTAATACTCTGAGTGATGACTTCTTTCCGACAAGGGTGGATTCAGCCTTGCGCTGTACATCATGCTTATTGAATTGTGCGGGTGAAGTTTGCAGTCGGTCGGCTGTTTGTCCATTTTCCAGCAGGGGAGGCTTAGCCGTCGACAGATGCTTCCATGTCCACATTGCCGGTGTCTGAACAAACTGCCACTGCCTTGCAGTCGGGGGCACGGGTTTGGATAAAGTCCAGGATTTTACTCCTCCAAAAATTTTTTCGGAATCGATCCCCGCCGCCTTCGCACACAATCTTGCCAGTTCGTTGTATAAAGGCGCTTCCGAGAATTTTTTCAGATTACCGGCCGTCACCCAGGCATCAATCGCATTAATATACTGCCGATATTCCTCTTCAGAGAGTTGTTGCAGATATTCTTCAAGGCCGGCATAACCATCAAATTCACGGAAATCAATGAAACAGTTTTTGGGAACATACCGCTCAATATTGGTTGCGCCCAGATAAATCGGGATCGTTCGTGATTCCATGCAGTCCAGAATTTTTTCGGTCACGTAGCCTGCGGAGAGAATTGGATCATTTGTGTTTTCAAAGCAGAGATTGAATCGATACTGCTTCATCACAGACAGTTTTTGCGAAACCGGGCAGGCGCCACGGTAATTCGGTAGAGCAAAAGGCGTTCCGTAGACGTCAAAAGGAATTCGGGAATGCTCGGCAAACCAGCGGGCGGCTTCAACGCGCCTGGAATAGAGCTCGTAAGGAACGTGGGAACTTCGATTGCTGCCGATCATGCAGATGGCGTTTTTGCGTCCCGACAAAGGGTAGGTTGCTTCCCGTAGACTTTGGATATCCGTTACCGGATTATTCCCGGAGATATCGGCGCGCGGGAAAAGGATTTTGTGAAATTTGGCGTCATGTTCCGTCAACTCGTCGAATAAACCATAGACGTGATCAAAATGTTCCCAAACTTTTTCGTTGTACTCTCCCGGAAGAACGACCGAAGGCTCCAACATAAGTAAAATATTCAACCCGGGCATTCGGCCACGATAGCTGAAAGAATTCGTATATATATAATGATCGCATCCTTCCAGCGGAAGGTGGGTGCAAACGATATTAACGTTCCCTCTTTTAAATGATTTGATAACATTTGGAGGTTGATGTCCGTATACGTGATTAATATAAAGATAATCTTTTTCTCCGACATGCGGAAGCAGGGTCCGCAGACCATGTCTATTTTCCAGTTCACGAAGTTCTTTCTTGACCTGATCATCAAGTGTGCCGCAGAATTCCCCGGCGAGGAAAATGCCGTTGGTGAAATTATCAAAAATCAGAACATAATCCTGCTGCTGCAAAAAGGCGATAATATCGCTTCCGCCAACATTAATTTCGACAATGATAACGGACGGGCGAAAACTGGACCAGTCGTTGCTTTCCAGAACGGCGAGATCGTAGCCTTCCGCATCAACGGACATAAAATCAATTTTCCGGCCGTTAAGATGCTGGGTCAGGAGGTCTTTTAAAGTTACAACATGAGTTTGTTCTTCGGATATCAGGGTTCCGCCATAGAGCTTGCCGGCTTGCAGTGCGGCCTGTTTATTGAAAGAGGAAAGGGTATCTGCCGACATTCGGTAAAATGTCATTATTCCCGGTTTCGGTCCGACGCCTGCTTTAATATTAATGTCGCGTGTTCTCTGACTGCAGAGTTTTGCATGAAGGTTTGGTTCGGGTTCTACATTTATCCCCCGCCATCCCCTGCCGTAAAATAGTTTTGTATTGCTTAAAACTTCAGGATCATTTGCGCCGATATCTACATAAAATCCGTCAGACTTGTGTTTAAACAAAGCATCAATGACCAGATCTTCCCTGTATTGGCTGTAACTGATTAAAGGAGAGACAGAAATATTTTTAGGTACAAGAAGCTCTTTTTCCATCACAAACTCAATGCCGTCCGGTGGATACCCTCCCTTGACACGCCAGCGGATGTCCATTTCCCAGGCGCTTTCAGACTGATTCGGATTTTCGGGATCAATCCATAAGACATCGTAGTTGCCGGATAGGAGCTCGTTGAACTCACGTAATTTGCCGGTTGGTATGCCAAGGTATCTGGGCGGTGTGTGATCCGGTTCGACCTCGCACTGAATTTCACGGATTTTGCCTTTTTTAATAAACGTAGCCATGGTTTTTACAACGGCCAAATCGATGCCCTGCAGATCCGTAATCAATGTGTCTATTTCAGAGATGCCGTTGGCTGTGCAGAAATCATAAAGGTTAACGGTTGGAACTTTTATTTTTTTCTGAGCCTTCAGCAAGCCGGTTTTCATATGAACAAAGTCAGGGTTGGGATGACCGAGGGATGAAGCCGGTGTCCAGTCGGTTGTGATGACAAACTCAATCTCTTCGCCGCCCTTCTCCGTAAGCGCCCCGTAAATAATTTTTACGTTTGGGTCATTGGAGTAAAATTTCCGGGCATATTCGATTTTTTCGGGGTTGGCGTCAAAACCGTAGCATACATCGTAAAATGGTCTTATTCGACTGAAGTTAACCAGGTTATGAATTCCACAGTAAAATAATATCTTCATCCGGCGATTTTTCCCCTTTTATTAAAATGTCTTCAATAAATATATGATTTAAAGCTGGCCGCAGCAAAAATATCTGATTATTCTCGAGCAGCTATGCATTGGACAACTCAAGTATAAAAGCAGCCAATGCCAGCGTTCGATCATCAGCCAGATAATTTTTTGAAAAAGGTATGCGGTCCGGCATATATTTATAATTGTATGCATCACCTGCAGCCTGGTACGGGAAATACACAGCGTTTTCCAGCCGCCAGTCGGCCTGTGTTTTTTTGTAGAAATCTTGATCAATGATGATTGAATGATCAGCTTCACGGCACATGTGCTCACGTATTTGTTCGTTCCATACATTCACATATTTACGTTCGCTGTCCGTTTCATCCTGAAAATCCCAATAAATGAATTTTGCGTAGTTTCTTTCACGCGGTTCAACGACAACGTTGGGATTGCGGAACAAGACCACTGTTTCCTTTGATGTGCTTTGGCTTAAATGTTCGATTAACGGTTCTACGAAAGGAACAATTTCTCCGGTCCGTGTTTTGCCGATGATCGAAGGGTATAAATCAAAGCCGTAGGAGTAAAGGCTGTCGCAGGAAGATTTTGCCTTTATGCAGGCATCTATGATTTGTTTCATTGTAATAGTGGAATCTATATCGTTGACAGACGGAGGGTAAATATAAGAAACAGAGTGTCCCATCCTGACTAATAATGCAGCTATGGACTGCGGTGTTTTAATGTAATAGAACCATGATGTATTGGGTGCGATTATGAAGTGCTTTTGAGGAACATTTCTGATCGTTTTGTAAAGATGATACTCGGGGGAGTCGTCGTGCATGAAATAATTATCCAGCCTGCTGCGAAGCTCCAGGTTTTTTGTAAGATTGGCGCATCTGGCGGCATGTATGGCGGCGGTCTTTTGTTTTCCCAGTGCTCTCAATACGACATAATAATTGGCATGAAAATTTTCATCATCACGGGAATATTGGGCCTGTTTGTGCAGACATTGCTCGGCCGCAAGGAGATTGCCTATTTGCGCATTAGCGACTGCTTTGTCGGCCAGGAAATCAAAGCAATCTGAACGCGTAACCGAATAAGCATCCATGCTGATTTCACTGATGATGTCCAGGACTGTCTGGTATTGTCCCTGCGCAAGGAGAGTTTCTATGTGTGATCTGGCCTCCGCATTGTTTTGAATCGTAAACCGTGGTCTGGGATCAAACCCGGCCTGTAATTGACTGATCTGGAGATCGTCAAAGCAGACAAATCCTTCAGGCCTGACAGCGTCTTTCGGGGTGTAAAGGATATCAATTTTTCCGGGTGAATCATTCAAAAAGCTGGCCCATTCACTGAAACTGCTGCCCTTGTGAAGGATCCGGTGAGTGCAGGCGGAGATGCAGAAAAATTCATCGATATTGGCGTCCATTCCACCAAATATCTGGATGTATCGAAAGTGCTTTTTATTTCCAAATTTCTGTTTGGCATAGTCAATATCATCGGAAAAAAAATAGAATACGGCCTCAGGATGAATTGATTGAATGTAGGCGATGGCTGCCCGGTAGTAGTCATCACTGCAGGCGGCTCCAAGAACGATAAAATCAGTCCTGCGCAGATGCACGGCGACGCTGCATTGTCCCCTGATAGTCTCCAGAAAAAGATTGTATTCGGCTGATTTTTTAAGGGGAGTGAACATGCGGCGGATATCCTCTTCGTCGCCGGAAAAAAAATCATGATTGGCCCAGTATCCGTTCATGTATATATTTTGTCCTTTGGAGATTTGATCCATCAAGGAATCTCTGGTCTTTATACCTGCTGACTCATCAACAATAACATCAAAGGTTTTCTTCAGCTCATCCGGAATTATCGTTGTTGTTAACATTTCTTCCGCGGCATGTGGATAAGTCAGCTTCCTGCATACCGGAATGTTTAAGGCGTCCAGTGCGTAAGGGTGAGCGTAACCGTTATAATAGTCCGCCACATCAAGTATAAGTTCTTTATTTAACTTTTTAGCTATGCTGTATCCGCAGGCGAATGCATAGAGTTGATTGCCAAGGCCACCCAATATTTTAAGCGTAATCATAAAATAAACCTCCCGCCCGGTTAATGGTTTGAACAAACATCTTTCCCGGAGTCCGCATCACAGTGTCTTTTTGTATTCATAATTGAGATAGGAGTGTGATTTATTCATGTGTTCCTGCGAATAAACTGCTCAAAGAGATCTGCAAGCCGGTCCATGCTCTTCGTAGCATCAAAGGGATGTAGTCCAAGGTAAAAGCCACGATCATGAATAGCGTCAGAACCGGGCAAATTACATTTTTGCAATTCCGGGAATAACTGGCAAACAGGCTGCTTTGTCAAATTACCTGCGACAATCGGGCGAGTTTCCACTCCTTGCTCTTCAAGATATTTTAAAAAATCCTGTTTCCTGAAGGGGCATTCAGGTGTGAGCATTATGGGAAGGGCAAACCATGAACAATCTGCATCCGGTAGTACTTTCATTAGATGCATTATCTCTGAATGATCGTTCAAATATTTTTGGAAATATGTAACGTTGGCGACACGCTGTGCATGAAATGCCGGTAATCGCCGTAACTGTTCAAGACCAAAACCAGCCTGAAGCTCTGACGGCCGCACATTGAATCCCCAGTTAAGAAAAACGTATCTGGGATCAATGCCGTCGGCCGTATCGGGTTTGATATATTTTGTGTTGCGTGCCCAACCATGGGCGCGAAGCAGTCGGAAAAGATCCGAAAGCAAGTGATCATTGCATGTTATCATGCCGCCTTCCATGGTGGTAATGTGATGAGAAAAGAAGAATGAAAAACTGCCGGCCAATCCGAATGTGCCCACGGCTTTGCCCTTATAAGCTGCGCCCAGAGATTCGCAGCAATCTTCAATCAGAATAAGGTCATGTTTTCGGCAGATGGAAAGAACACGATCCATGTCGCAAGGGTTGCCCATCAGATGAACAAGAGAAACCGCTTTTGTATCCGGAGATATTTTCGCTTCCAGATCATTTAAGTCCATATTGAGGGACTCCGGGTCGGTATCAACAAATCGTACTTTCAGTCCGGCCATCATGGGCGCCCAGATCTGAGTGGGCCATGTGACAGAGGGCACAAGAATTTCATCACCCGGGTTCAATATTTTATTTTGGGGGTTTATTAATGAAAAAGCAATCAGAAGATCGGCGGATGAACCGCTGTTAACCATGATTGCTTCCGTGGAGCCGATTTCATATGCAAATTGCCTTTCAAATTCAATTGTTTTTTCCCACATTGTGGTTTTGAATGAACATAAGGAGTCGATGGCCGCCAAAATTTCCTCCAAGTCATAGGTGGCTATGCTGAGAGGATACCAGTATTTTTCAGCTTTATAACTGTTAATTCGCGATGATTCCTTCATCAGCGCCTGGACAGGTTCGCGCAACTGATAAGTATATTTTAAATTCATGGAACTAATTTTCCTTTCTGTGAGGGAAAATTGATTCAAAGTCTTTCACAACAGATCTTATGCCTTTATCCAAATCAATCTTGTGCCGCCAGCCGAGTTTATTTAACCTGCTGACGTCCAATAATTTACGCGGCATCCCATCGGGTTTAGTGACGTCCCAATCCAGCCCGCCGTTATATTCCACAATATTTGAGACTTTTTCAGCAAGTTCGCTAATGGTCAGATCAAAGCCCGAACCTACATTGATAATTTCGGGAGAATTGTAATGTTTTAACAGGAACAGGCAAGCTTCGGCCAAATCATCAACATGCAAAAATTCACGGCGTGCGCTGCCTGTCCCCCAGAGAGTTATACGGGGAGCATTATTTCTTTTGGCTTCAATAAAGCGTCTTACCAGGGCGGAGATTACATGGGAGCGTTCAAAATCAAAATGATCGCCCGGACCGTAAACATTGCACGGTATCGGACAAATTACATTTAGTTTATATTCTTGCCGCAGTGCTTGCGAGAGACGAATACCGGCTATCTTGGCGACGGCATAAGATTCATTTGTCGGCTCGCAGGGGCCGCTCATAAAATCACTTTCCCGCATGGGTTGGCGGGCTTCACGGGGATAAATACATGAACTGCCGAGAAATAGCGTTTTCTTTACTTGAAATTTGCTGCACGCTAATAAAACATTATTCTGTATCTCCAGATTTTGGACGAGGAATTCTACCGGTTCAGCCATGTTGGCGGCTATTCCACCCACTTTTGCTGCAGCAAGAATGACATAATCCGGTTTCTCGCGATCGAAGAATATCCGGACGTCTTCTCGAGAAGTCAAATCCAATTCAGATTTCGTTCTGAAAATGAGGTTGTCATACCCCTTACTGACCAGGCAGCGTAAAATGGCGGCGCCAACCAGACCTTGATGACCAGATATATAAATTTTTGACTTATTCGATAATTCAGCCACTTTTATTATCCAATAGTTAAGATGATGCAATACCGATCCTTTGTTTCCAGGCAGCGACAATTTCACAAAATATGTCATCCAGACTTCTGGTAATATCCCAGTCGGGATAATGAGACCTCATTTTGGAAAGATTGCTTATGTAGCAGATATGATCTCCTTCTCTGTTTTTGTCTGAATATTTGTAGTTCATTTTGATGCCCGTTATAGTTTCCGCTTTTGCAAAAGCTTCTAAAATGGATATGGAATTACTTCTTCCCCCTCCAATGTTGTAGACTTCTGCAATTCGAGGCTTTGCATAAAAATGTCGGATAAATTGAGCAACATCATATGAGTGTATATTGTCGCGTACCTGTTTGCCTTTATACCCGTAGACATTGTACAGGGTATTTTCCAGATTGCATTTTATGAGATAACTCAAAAAGCCGTGCAATTCGACGCCTGTGTGAGCAGGACCGGTCAGACAACCTCCGCGCAGACAGCAGCTGTAGATGTTAAAGTAGCGTCCGTATTCCTGCACCAGTATGTCCGCTGCGACTTTAGACGCCCCAAAGAGAGAATGTTTGGATTGATCGATAGTGAAACTTTCATTTATTCCGTCTGAAAAGCAGGGATCATCGTAATCCCAACGGGTGTCCAACTCTCTGAGACGGATCCTGTTGGGTGCGTCGCCGTAGACTTTATTGGTGGACATGTGCACAAACACAGCCTTGGGCGCATGCCGGCGAATGCCTTCCAGAAGATTAAGTGTTCCGACGGCGTTGGTGTCGAAATCATCAAACGGGATTTGTGCGGCCAGGTCGTGGCTTGGTTGTGCAGCCGTATGGATGAGAAGCGAAGGCCGGATTTCGGAAATGATCTGCAGAATATTTTTTCTATCCCTGATGTCGGCTTCAATATGATTGAAATTGGGAATAAATTCTTCCAGCCTATTCTGGTTCCAGCGCGTATCACCCTGGTTGCCGAAAAAAACAGCCCGCATGTTATTATCCAGCCCATAAACTTTATCAAAGTCCGTATGCAGATTTTCAACAACAGAAGAGCCGATAAGACCGGAAGAGCCTGTTACCAGCAACGATTTGTTTTGCATGCAGCAATTTCCTTTCCTGGGCAAGTAATCTCAGCTGTATAATTTTATAAGTTCGCTATGTTTATGTTCATGCAGAAAGAAATAATTTGTTTCCACGGTATACTCATCCATTAGAGAAAAAGGAAAAAGACGTTCTCCATCAGTGGTAAAACATCTATAACCAAGTTCGGACATAAACGAAATAATTTCATTGGGATGATAGTTAAATTTGGCCGCCCATTTACGCAGCATCTCGGTAAAGATAATTGGTTTACTTTTTTTTATTATTTCCGCTGCTCCTTGAAAAACAAAGAGTTCCGCTCCTTCAACATCGCATTTAATGAAATCAATTTCTTTTAAGGAGGGGACAGATGAGACGAAATCATCCAACTTTTTTACTTCGCATTCTTCCACGACGGTATTTACATCCTCCCTGAGATTGGCCATGGATGACGCCATGGCAAATCTCACGTCAAAGTAAAACTTCGCCAATTCATTCTTATTGGAAAAACCGAAGTTATAGGCGTGATCAGGATTTAATTGATTCAGTTGCAGGTTGTGTTTCAGGTAATGAAATGATGATTTTATCGGTTCAAAAGAATATACCGACACTCCTCGACGTTTAAGAGAAATGCTGATTGAATACCATCCAATGTTCGCGCCGATATCAAACACAACATCTTTATCCCTGATCAGCTTCAGCACCATCGATTGTTCCCGAGTCTCTGTTTCGGAGAGATTCAGAAGGATCAGAGGCAGAGAATAAGCATCTCTGCCGTCGCAGCTAAGTAAAATGTTGTTGCCGCCATTGCTGATAGTGAAAATGACTTTATCCTTTGATATTTCTATTTTTGAAACCGGTGAATCGCTGATCAATTCCGGATAATCAAACAGAGATTTGTGGAAACAAAACATGTCTTCGATATACTTATGCTTATTGATCAGGCCGTTTTTAAATTCAAATTTTTTCTTTGCTAAGACCATCGCCGGATCCTTCCCGCCTGCGGAAATAGTCACGATGAAGTTTCCGGGCATAGCCCAGATATTCATCCTTTTTAACTGCTTCCACGTCTAAAGTATTTACTCTTTGCCGATAATATTCATATAAATCTGCAATTGATGCTTCATAGGGTGTAAAGCAAAAATCGCCCAGTTCCGAAATTAATTTTTTGTTGTCTCCCGAATATTCAACCCCTATGCCGTTATTCAAAATTCGGATGTCACTTTTGTAGTCGCTGATTTTATTAATGATCGCTGCTATGGTCAGCAGATCAATGGATTCGACGGGGGTAACGTTGAATATTTTTTCTTTTGTGTGATTATTTATAAAATACTTTACAATGCTGTAAAAATCGCGAGTGCATATGTAGTCGTAAATTACATTTTGATTGATAATTATGGGCATTTTCAGGAGATTTTTAACGATTGCGTTGGATATAAATTTATAACGATAATCTTCATATTTCCCAAATATGCCGAACAACCTCAGACAAATTAAATTCTCATTATCCGTGTCACGGATGTATTTTGATATCAGATATTTTGCATAGCTGTGTTCATCCTGGGGGACATGCCTGCCGAAAAATTCTTCCTGCATTTTTTTATGCCAGAATTTTCGGTCGTATTCTGATCCGCTGCCAAGGTTGATAAGTTTCGTCTCAGGCGTCATGTGTTGCTGAAGATTGAAAAACATGCGTAAATTATTTTGACAAGTGTCCGGCGGGTAGGTGGTGCCCTCTCGCAAAGTAGTTGCACAATGGATAATTGTTTCGATTCGGTTATTTTTTAAATAATCGCCGACTCTATCAAAGTCGGTAAGATCTAATTCATCCTTTGTAGGCGACAGCACCGGGTACTGTTCTGCTGAAAATAATTCTACAAGATTACGGCCGACAAATCCCTCGGCGCCGGTTACTAAAATGCTCATCAAATTAAATCCTCTGCATCAAGTTTTATATTGCCCGGTTCCTTGTACCAAAGATACAATTCTTCAATGGCTTTTTCAGGTGGAGTAAAATCAAAACTCCCGTATTCTCGCAAAAAAAGGGTGTTGTCTCCGGTATATTCCTTTTTTAATCCTTCTTCTTTTATATTGATTGGCAAAGCTCTTCCGTCGATCTTCCGTATAATTCGAGCTAAAGTTAAAAGATCTATGGACTTGCCCGTACAAATATTGTAACTGCGCCTCTGTGCATCTTGATGTAGAAACATTTCTAGAATCTGTAAAAAATCGTTAATGTATAAATAATCAAAAAACATGTTTTGATTGATGGATAAATCCAGTTTGCACAATGCTCGGCAAATGTTGTTGGAGATAAATCTGCGCCGGTAGTTTTCGTGTTTGCCGTAGATTCCGAACACACGAAGATTGAAAATATTTCTGGGTGTGCTTTCAATATCTTTAGCGATGACATATTTGGAAAATCCGTAAACGTCGCCGGGAATATGTTTGCCAAAATAGTCCTCTTTCATTTTCGGTATGTAGTTGTCCATGTCATATTCAGCACCGGAGCCAATGCAGAACATTTTCCCGAAAGAACCGGAATGCTTTTCGATATTGAAATACATTCTTAGATTCTCCTCAACGGAAGTTAGTGTCACTCCGCAGTGAATTACAATGTCAAACGTGTGCCGCAACAAGTATGAACTAACGGCCGGTAAATCCAGTAAATTGAGTTCCTCCCGCGGCGGACAATAAATATCATACCGGTTGGTAAAATATTCCTTCAAATTCCTGCCAATAAATCCATTGGCTCCGGTGATGAGTATTTTCATTTCGGCAGAACCCTCTGTTGCTTGATCTTTTCGATCAACATATTGGCATGATCATCCAGGTTTTCCACACAGCAAACAACCGGCGCCAGGCACTTACAGCAAAAGCGTATGTCTTCACGGTTTTTTTCCAGCATCTTTATTTGCAAATCACGAAGATTCTTCCCCTGCCATATTTGCAATGCACTTTCTTTTTGAACGTCACCGATTAAAACCTCTTTGCTCCAGTCAAGCGTGCAGGGGCTGGTTGTGCCGTCAAAATTGAAGTGGAGGTACATAAACGGGAAAGGGCAGACCTCTTTATACCGGTCGACCTTTTGACCATACATGCCGGTTGTATCAACATCAAATTTGTTGATTTCCGTCCATTGCGGTACCACGTGTTCAACAAATATTTCGTCGCAGATATCTCCAAAGATGGAAAAAAAATTGTTCTTGTTTTCCAAAGTGAGATTGATGTCAACAATTTTGATATGGATTTTACAAGTATTGCGAATCTCATAAAGATTTCGGATGTTTTCGATAAAATTATCCATGTCGACTGCAACGCCGGTTACTTCTTTATATTTTTCACGGCTGAGCCCTTCGACGGAGATGTTGACCCGGTCCAGGCCTGCAGCGATTAATTCTTTATTCAATTTCGGATTTAAAAGCGAAGCATTGGTGAATAGCTCGATTATTTCAGTTACGTTTTGTGATTTCAGGTAGCTGATCATCATCGGTAGTTCCGGGTGGAGTGTGGGTTCGCCGTGCAGGCCGATCTTGACTTTTCTTGTCCTGTGACGAAACTCTTTAAGATCGTCGGTGATTTTTTTAAACAGATTAAAACTCATCGATCCGTACTTGTAGCCCTTTCGACGCATGGCTTCCTTGTCGCAATGGAAACAAAAGTTGCATTTAAAATTGCACATGCTGCAAATATCGATATGTACGGAATAAGGAGTATCTAAAGGAATTGCATTCTCCAGTGGTGACTTTTTCGAGTTGAATGCTCGTGCGATGAGTTTTGCCTTCATGGCTTTACTCCTGTGACCTTTTCTTTATAAGCTCAATTTTATTGTATCGAAGGACTGCGACATCAACATCAAGATCCATATCCTCTATAGTCTTCAATACCTCGTCCGGGTATATTCCGGGGACCATAACGATTACCAAATCAACACTTTCATTCTTCAAATGCCGGGGGGGGACAATATTCAAATGTGAGACAGGGGAAAATTTACCCTGCTTGGATTTTGCCGAATCCACAATGTAGGCAAGGTCGGTCAAACGCCCCAGTGAAATTAAAGCCAGGGTTCTATGGCCGGCTCCCCATACAGCTACTTTTTTGTTTTTTGTTTTGTAGTCGGCTACGATTTTCCGCATTTCATCAATTAGGGCTTCGACTTCACAGAATTGTCCGGTAATATTAAGCATTTTTTTCTTCTGCACGACAGCGGCGATGTCATTGTCTTCGTTAATTGTTAAGCAGTCCAATACGTCAAAACCATGCCCTTCAAACGTATGGATTAACGTTTGTTTAGTAAAGTAGGAGATGTGATCGGCAACAAATTCATAGAAACATTTCGCCTTCAGCAGATATTCCAGATTAGGAACCGTGACGAATCCAATGGCATTTGCACTGCAATTATTATAGATATTTCTTATTACAATTCCGGGGGAAGGCAGGTGCTCCAGATAATTGAGGCAAATAAAGGCATCGAAGGGACCGCCGCTGATTTTGCATATATCGCCGATATAACCATGAACCATGCGTCTGCCGGCGGATTGTCCGATCTTAACAGAGTCCAGGGAAGCTTCAAGCCCTGTAGCCTGCATGCCTGATGCTTCCAAAACATCGAGCATTTCACCTTTTCCACTTCCGACCTCGAGAACTTTTTTCCCCTGCAGCGAGAATTTATCAACCAATTCCTTCATTTGTATGAGCCGCGACTGCCTCGCTTTTTCCGAGAGCGTCGCCACGGTAATGACTTCTTTAAAATAATCCACCGGCGCTGAGTTGAGCTGGACCAGCCCACAGCCTGAACATTGGTGTATATTTAAGGTTATTCCTGTGTCTGTGCTTAATTCTTCGGCCAGTGGATAATATTGAGCCGCTTTAGGCATGCCTTCTAATTGTAATATGGATTCCGGAAATAGTTCAGCTCCGCATAAATGGCAATTACCGGCAATCATACGTTACCATCCTGTTGAATTTGGAGTTTGAATCTGAGAGGGCAGCTTATCGGAACGGGTGATTTACTTCTCTTCTGTTGGAGATAATCCAGTGCTTTATTTTTGAATTCGATAAGTTGGGAAGGTGCCAGATTATAGGGTTTGATCAGTGGAAGTCCCTTGACCATCTGTCCCACATTAACCTGATTGACCAGAGAATCAACTTTATAAAAATATTCTTCTAAAAAGAGCCGCTTTCTCAGACACTGATCGTATAGTTTTGTGCCGGGATATGGTGTTGCATAAAATATGGAAAAATTATCCAGAGGGAAAGAAGTGATAAGTTGAAAAGTTTCATCCAGAGTTTCTTCGGTTTCTTCCGGAAAACCAATTACAAAATATCCGTATAAATAGATATGATTGTACTTGTCCTTTAACAGAACATTCTCAAGCTCGTTTATCTTCTTGTTATACAGGCGTTTTCCAATGACTTCGTTTCTTATATAGTCGGAGCCCGTTTCGAACGCCAAATGCAGACGTGCAAGGCCTGCACTGGACATGGCATCTATTACTTCTTCATCCAGTGTATTGAGGTAGACGCCGTTTTCGGTTGAAAACTGAATATTCAAGTTTTCTTTGACAATCAGATCCATGAGCCGGATAACCCTGTTTCGATTGATGGTCAGATTGTCGTCGGTTATATTGAAATAAGTAAGCCCGTAGCGATCGATATAAGTCTTCATTTCCTCAACAACGTTTTCCGGTGACCTATAACGGATTTTTTGACCATGGACAAAATGCATGCTGCAAAAATTGCACATGTTGGGGCATGATCTGCTGGTAATAATCGGAACAGGAGTTTTAATCGGCAAGTCTTTGGGGTTATGCCAGCCGCTTGTATCCGTAAAATAATCGGAAACATCCAATAAATCAACCGCCGGAAAAGGAAGGTCATCAAGATAGTTTATGAATTGGGTTTTAGGATTGATATGGACTCTTCCATTAAATGCATACCCGAGTCCGTCAATAGAGTCTATTTCGGTTGGATTGTTTGCTGATAAAGCGTCCAGCAATCTGACAAATGAACTTTCCCCTTCGCCAATGATAACGTAATCAATATTGACACTGTATTGGTTTAAAATTTCCTTAGCATAGATTGTCGGGTGTATTCCGCCTGCAACAATCTTTATCTCTGGATTTAATTTTTTTATTTGTTCTGCCAAATGCAAAACAACTGGAAACAATCCTGAGTACAGACAATTAATTCCGACTGCTTCAATATTATGCTCAACAATTTTATCCGTCATACATTTGGTGAGCAGTTTTACGTCATCGCCGTCAAATGATTCGGGCATCTTCAATGCAAGCTTTTGCTGCACCAGTCTCAGGTCCAGCAGATGCGCCCTATGTCCGGCTTTCCGGGCGGCGGATGCTAAATAGGTAATATTCAGGGGTATGCGGGGCTCTTCGTACTTATTATTCCATTCTATAATAGAAAAAGGAAAAACAATTAACACGTTCATAATTATAAGATTCTCTTCATGACTGAATAATTAATACGGTGATTTTTCATTTTTTAATTGTAAGTCCTGTGGCCGTTGTACGCCTCTATAGCTTTCAACAGTCCTTTTAAAACCTTCTTCCAACGGGAAATTAAGTCTCCAGCCCAGCGCCTTTATCTTTGTTATATCCACAGCTGTCCGAGTATAATTAACTCGCAAATAATCTTTTGATGGATCTTTCTTCATGACGACTTGCAAATTCCGTTCCGGAAATACTTTTTCGGCGAGAAGCTTTGCTAAATCAAAAATACTGATTTCATGATCAGTAGCTATATTGTACGCTTCACCCGGCTGGCCTTTGAGCAAAACCGTAAAGAAACCCAAAGTTGCATCAGCAAGGTAACAAAAGTTTCTTAATGCTTTACCGTCGCTGAAAATCTGAAGATCCTGATAGTGGACGATATTGGAAATAAAATCAGCAAAGGAACGGCCGTCATCCAATTTTAACCCCGGTCCATAAGTAGTTGCGGGCCGGATGATTTTGACAGGAATGCCGTATTGATGCATCCATGCGATACACATATTTTCTCCCATTCTCTTGCTTTCGAGGTAACACGATTCCAGTTTTGTCGGGTTCAGAGATCCATAGCAGTCTTCTTTTACAGGATATTGATGGGCTTCGACGAAACCGTGTACACCACTGGTGCTGAAAAAAAGAAAGCATTCAGAGTTGTTTTGAACGGCTAAATTCAAAAGGTTATGAGTTCCGATGACGTTTGGTAAAATAGTGCCTACAGGATCGCTATAAAATAATTTCGGTGTGGCTTGACTGGCGGCATGTATTATGTAGTCAATATGGTTATCAATCCGAATGTCGTCGCAGACATTTTGAGCAATAAAAAATAAGTGGGGATCGCCAGAATATTGTGAAAACCGTTCCTGAGCCTTTTCCAGATTACGTACCAGTGCAAAGATTGTAACATTTAAGTGTCTCTTTTCGTTGAGACGCAGAAGAGTCTCAAGCATATAGGCGGGCAAAAAACCGGAGGCACCCGAGATCAGGATGGTTTTGTTCTTTAACAGTTCCCACGGCAAATCCGCATCTGTTATATATTGTAAATCCGCATCTGTTATATTGTTTTTCATCTATTATCCTTGAAATATTTGTCGCCTGTTAATGCGAAATAACAGTTTCGTCACCGCTGTAAAATAATCATCAGCAATTTAATCTTCGGAGAAAATATGGGGCAAATGTTTCAGCGAATTGATTTTGAAATCAGGTAATATGCCTGTATTCGTAATTTCTGAATTATTCGTAACGAGGACGGAAGGGCACCCGTAATTTTCCGCCATGACAATGTCACTATCAATAGAATCTCCGACAACAAGAATATCCCGGGGGGGTAATCTGCGCTCAGACGCTATTAACTCCAGCATTAATGTATTCGGCTTTCCCACTACGTAATCGGCCTTTTTCCCCCCTGCCCATTCCAGGGCGGCGACAATCGGGCCGCAACCGGGAAGAACTTGATCGTTGCCGACAGGAAAAGTCCTGTCCCTGTTGCAGGCGATGAAGATGGCGCCCTGGCGGAGAGCATTCAACCCTGCTGAAAGTCTGTCATAGTTGAATGCTTTATCCAGACCGACGACAAGTATTTCGGCGGGCGGCTCATAAACGATATTGCGGTTAAACAGAAACAATTCTTCCGCCAATTCTTCTGAACCTACGAGGCAAATTCTATCATTCTTTGTAAGGCATAAGCTTGCAGCCAGAACTGCTGCGGCGTATCCGGATGTGATGATCTGATCGAGGGGGGCGTTGATACCCATTTGATTCAATTTTTCGGCGATGGATGTTCGTTTTCTCCCGGAGTTGTTTGTTACAAAAAATATTTCAATGCCTTTGTCCCTGAGGGTGCCGATTGTGTCGGCCGCTCCTTCAATGACATGATCACCTTCATAAACTACGCCATCCAAATCAAGAGCTACAGCCCGTATTTTTAATCTCTTATTCGCTGTCATTTTTCTTTTCATCAACTGGGTCAATAAACACTTAACTATTGTAAGTAGAGAGAAGGGGTTATAAAATTTAGATCGATATCCTTTCCTGTTTCCGCGAGTACTTTTTTTACGGCTTCGTTTCTCAGGACTACATTGTCGTTGCAGAAAAGAAATTGAATATATTCTTCGGGATAATTTTGGTTGTCATCAGCGACATACCCGTCAAATCCGGCGATGAACACTTTTGAGAATTTCATTTTTACCAGTATCTTTATAAGCATTAAGACCGGATTGTCTCTGATCAGCTCATCTGCAATGATCAGTGAATTGAAGTTAAACCTGTAGTCAATCTTTTTATTTGATTCAGACACATTTGACGTGCAGATAACCTTTGGATTAAGGTCTTTACGGTAGATTTTATTGAAAAATTGACTGTATCTTTTAGCGTTGCCCATAAAAACGTAATCCGGCTGATAATAATCATTAATAAAATTAATGGTGATTATCAATGGATCGTTCCGGTGAATAAAAGAATTAATGCTTTCTGCATGAACTTCTATGGACTTGCCCGGCGCGATAACCAGGATATCTCTTTTGCTCAATTCAGAACCAAGCCTGGTATAGGCATCGGAGTCGTCAATAATATTATTCTGATAATTCCGGTAAAGCGTTTCCACAATCTCCCGGTTAAACACTAATTTATCTTGCGGTTCGATTTTCGCAATAATCTCATTAATGGATTTCACGGATAAAGTTCTTTTGCTGAGCAGACTGTTCACATAGTCCGGATGGCAGTCTTGGGCCGCGGCCATAAAATGCTGAAGCGAATACCCCCAATACTGTTTGGCGTATTCCTTCATAATGTCTACATCAATTGCTTCCAGGATCTGATCAATAATATATTGCCCGCCGTAGTATTCGTTGATATGCAGGGCAAGCAGTTCCGTACAGGCATTTCCCGCACTTTTACCCATTCCATAGAGCGAACCGTCAACTATAAGTTCCCGATTGGATTCCAAGGCCATTAATTCAGTGCAATTTGCATAGGCAAGCTGAAAATTGTTGTGTGAATGGTAGCCGATGGAAATCTCTTCAGCGAGATTATCATCCATTAAGCGGAAATAATGCATCATTTCTTTCTTGTGCATCAGGCCATAGGTATCTACTATATAGATGCCGTAAGGGCCAATTTCATTGGCCTGCTTTATCAGGGCTGTCATTTCCGAGTCCGTGTAGCCCGTTACTGACACGGGCTGAAGAAATATTTTATATCCCTTTTCCTTTATTGCAGCACAGAACCTGAGCGCCTCGATGCAGTTTTTTTTCTTGAAAATAACCCGTATTCCGTCGATGACCGAATCTTTGCAGTTCGAAATATTATCGATGCCGCAGGTGCCAAAATCAATCATCGCGAGAATCATGGCATCATTTATATCAAGGTTTTTAAAAATTGGTTTTATGGAGTCCGTGTCAGGTAAAATCGAACGGTTTTCGTCGTACTTTCTTCTTCCATCGAGGAAACCGATTTCGACGATATCGATTCCGGCCTTATTCAACCTGCTGACGATGCTTTCAATCGTGCCAACTCCGAAGTTCCAGTCGTTTACATAGCCGCCGTCGCGTAAAGTGCAGTCAAGAATTTTAATTGAACGCATTTCATTCTCCGGATACCTGGTATTTATTGTTTGCCATTTCTTTATCAGAAAGAAACGGGTACATATCATCCAATGCAGTGGATATCATTTTGCCGTCGGGCAAAATTTTGGATGCGGACTTCGGCATAAAATAACAAGCGACGTCGACAAAAACTTCGCAAAGCGCCGGCATGTCGGATTCCATGACGGCACTTAATTTCTTTTCTATCTCCTTTTCACTGCGCATCCGGAAATACTTTATCCCATAGGCACGGGATATTTTCGCCAAATCGGGAAAGCTGATACCGGAATCATTATCCACGCCGACAAATCTGGAATTAAAAAAATTAGACTGCGTCTGCCTTATGGAATGATAGCCATTATTATTGATGACAAATATTTTCAGCGGCAGCCCGTTTTTAACTACGGTTTGTATCTCCTGAATATTCATCTGAATGCTGCCGTCGCCTTCCAGACAAATAATTTTTTTTGGGCGAGCGGCGATGCATCCGCCTATAGCTGCCGGCAATCCATATCCCATCGATGCGCAGCCGCTGTTTGTAAAGAGCCTCTGTCCTCTTTTTATTTCTGCAATCTGAAATGGTATAACGCATGCTGACCCGTTCGATGTAATGGTGATCTGATTTTCAGGCAGCATCTGAAAAAATCTGTAGAAAAAAAGATATGGATTAAGTTTTTTTGTTTTAAATATTTCTTTTCCAGGGTCGTATTTGCTGTTGATATTTCTGCACCATTTTATCCAACTATTCTGTTTGGATGATTTTTTGCGGTATTTTGTATTCAGGATTTTCTTGATAAAATCCTTGCAGTCGCCATGCACTGGCATATCCACTTTAAAAGACTTTTTATTCAACTCAGCTGCGTCAATATCCACCATTATCTTATAAGCATTTGGCGCTACTTTGTCCCACGCATAGCCTATCTGTCTTAAATTCATCCGGCATCCGAGTACCAAAAGCAGGTCGGAATTCTGAAATACAAAATTTCCGCCTCTTGTTCCGATGGTACCCGGACGTCCGGCATATAGAGGATTTGTGTTTTCGATCAGATCGTGGGAATTCCACGCAGTCATCACGGGAATATTGAGCTGTTTCACCATCTGCTTAAACTTGTTTTCGCTATGGGAGAGTCTTACGCCGCTACCGGCGATGATTGCGGGTCTTTCAGATATGTTTATTTTATGAATTATTTGTTCAATAATATCATTTGATATTTCTAAAACAACAGGGGCTTTGTCCTCTGCAGGATTATATTCGTATAATTTTGAGGTATCAATTATTGCTGCCTGTATGTCCAGGGGAATGTCCAGCCATACAGGTCCGGGGCGACCGTTTAGAGTTAGAAACAGCGCCTTCTCCAGATGATATTTAATTTCAACTGGCCGGGTAACCGTGGCTGCGTATTTTGTCAGGGTTTTGACAGTGTCCACGATATTGAATTCCTGATCCCCGAACTGGCGCAGTCGAAGATTCGGCAAGGACTTAATGGTGCAGTCGGATCTTACCTGCCCTGAAATAATGAACATGGGAATGGAATCAAGCCAGGCTCCCAAAACACCGGTAATGGCGTTTGTTCCCCCCGGTCCTGAAGTTACGCAGACAATCGGCAATTTGCCGCATGTCTTATAATAACCTTCAGCAGCCATCGCCGCAGCTTGCTCATGATGGTTATAGACACAGTTTAACAACGGATGGTTGCCAAATGAATTATTCAAATGCATCGCACCGCCGCCCGTGACGCTGAAAACATGTTGAATTTTTTTTCTCGTCAGCCAGTCGGCTATATAATCAGCGAGTTTTATGCGCAAGGTTGTTCTCCGTTGTTTTTCCATACTTTCCAGGGCGCCTTGCCTGATTTCCAGAGTTCTTCCAAAAGACCTTTGTCCCGCATCGTATCCATTGGCTGCCAGAAACCGTTGTGTCTGTAAGCGACAAACTGTTTCTCCCTGGCCAGTTTCTGCAAGACGCCTACTTCGAGATTTGCGTCGTCTTCCGTTAAATAGTCGAATACATTGGGCTCCATAATAAAAAAACCGCCGTTGATCCAACTATTGTCGCCTTTTGGCTTTTCAATAAATCCTGCAACCTCGCTGGATTTGGTAAGACACAATGATCCAAAACGCCCCAGAGGCTGGGCAGCGGTAACAGTGACATATTTGCCATGTGCATTATGGAATTCGAGAAGCTTGGCAATATTGACGTCGGAAACGCCGTCGCCGTAAGTCAGCATAAAAGGTTCATTGCCGATGTATTTTTGAACCCGCTTGACTCTACCACCCGTCATCGTTTCCAAACCGGTGTTGACCAGTGTAACAGTCCATTTTTCCGCAAAATGTTTGTGAGTAAAAACTTCCTTGCCGCTTTTGAAGTTAAAGGTCACATCGGATTCATACATAAAGTAATTGGCAAAGTAATCCTTGACTACATTCGACTTGTATCCCAGGCAGATGATGAATTCGTCGAAGCCGTAATAAGAATAAATTTTCATGATGTGCCACAAAATGGGGCGTTCGCCGATTTCAATCATCGGTTTTGGCTTTAAATGCGATTCCTCGCTGATGCGCGTGCCCATGCCTCCGGCTAAAATTACTACTTTCATGTCAGCACCCCAAATATTAATATCTTATGACGAAAATCGCCCTTTTATTGCTGCCAGAGCGGTGAATTCATGGATCTGACGAACAGATAAATCGATACAGTTCTTATCGTTCTCGTGCCAGGATTTGTACCAGTTTACAGTCCAGGCGATTGCCGCCGAACTATCCAAAACGGGCTGCCATTTCAACTCGAATACAGCCTTATCAATATTTAAATTCAGATGATTTGTTTCATGCAGCGTATTTCTTAAAGGTGGTGTTTGAATCTCGCCTTTTCCCCAGGCATGAACAAATCTTTCGACAAGTTTTTGTACGGTAATCTGATTGGATGTTTGAGGTCCGAAGTTCCATGCGCCCCTGTATTTTCCCGGATTTCTCCAAAGACGGGTCCCCAGCAGCAGATAACCGCAAAGAGGATCTAAAACGTGCTGCCAGGGCCTTGTGGCTTTCGGATTTCTGACCACGATCGGATCATTTCCGTATAAGGCGCGGACACAATCGGGAATGATCCGATCACTGGCCCAGTCGCCGCCGCCGATGACATTTCCGGCACGAGCTGTCGCCAACCCTAGATGGGGGCCTGCGCCGTTTTTATCAAAGTAGGAATGCCGATAGGCTGAACATACGATTTCGGCCGCTCCTTTACTGGCGCTGTAAGGGTCATATCCGCCCAACGGATCGCTTTCGCGGTATCCCCAAAACCATTCCTTATTTTCATAGCATTTGTCGGAAGTGACGATTACGGCGGCGCGTACAGTAGAGCTGCTGCGAATCGTTTCCAGAATATTTATTGTGCCGCCGATGTTGGTATCGAAAGTTGTTTTGGGATCGCTGTAAGAATCGCGCACCAGTGCCTTAGCCGCCAGATGAAATACGATGTCCGGTTTAGCAATTGAGAACGCCTGTTTTACTTCGGTGATGTTACGAATGTCGCCTTCGATACTCTGCACACGGTTGCCAAGACCGATCAATTTATAATGAGAAGGAGCCGTACCTGCCTGCAATGCCAGACCGGTCACTGAAGCACCCAGTTCAGTCAGCCACAAAGAAAGCCATGATCCTTTAAAACCGGTGTGCCCGGTAACAAGAACTGATTTACCCCTATAAAAATCATTAAACATATTGATTGGTGCATCAGTCTTCGGTGTCAATTCCCGCACCTCGAGGATATAAATTCTGCAACAACATCCATCGTATAGTTGATTTGTTCTTTTCCAATGCGGGGGTAGGTTCCGAGGAAAAAGGTATCATTCATTATCCGCTCAGTGTTAGGCAGGCCACCAATCCGGCGATGAGCAATGTTTTGATAGGCAGGTTGCTTCAGCAAATTACCACCAAATAAATTTCGTGTTTCAATCAGTTGTTCATTTAGAAATGCAGTCAAATCGTTGCGAGAAAAATTTACCTCTCTGCTCCGCACAGTAAGTGGATAGGCAAACCAGGCAGGATCTGAATGCAAAGTTGCTTCCGGCAGGATGAAATATTTTTCAAATGACTTAAAATAATCCGACCAGAGGCGGAAATTTTCGCGTCTTTTATCGCAAAACAACTCCAATTTATTGAGCTGCTCAATACCTATGGCAGCCTGAAATTCCGTGGCTTTTAAATTGTAGCCGACATGAGAATAAACATATTTATGATCATAGCCCAAAGGCAGATGTCCATGAGATCCCGAAAATCTATTTGAGCAGCGGTTGTTTTGACCGGGACCACAGAAACAGTCTTTACCCCAGTCTTTCAATGACCGGACTATACGCGCCAGCCTGTCATCCGAAGTTAGCACCGCGCCTCCTTCGCCCATAGTAATATGATGCGCCGGATAAAAAGAGCAGGTGGCAATATGCCCGAAAGAACCGGTCAAGCGGCCTTTGTATAATGAGCCAAGTGCATCGCAATTATCTTCTATTAAATAGAGATTGTACTTTTGAGCAATGGAGACAACATTATCCAGGTCAAAAGGATTTCCCAGCGAATGAGCGACAAAGATGGCGCGTGTCTTCGGACTTAGAGCCTTCAGGAGGTCGTTTGTTTTGATGTTGTATCCTGGAATATCCACATCAACAAACACAGGAATAAAACCGTTTTGGATAATAGGATTGAGGGTGGTTGGAAAACCAGCCGCGACAGTTATCACTTCATCTCCCCGGTGCAGCTTCCGGTTGCCGAGAAGATCGGATGTTAAAGCTGTGAGAGCCAGAAGATTGGCGGACGAGCCTGAATTTACTAAAATTGCATGTTTGACCGTCAAATAATTGGCGAGTTTGGATTCAAAGCTTGCAGTGAATCTTCCTTCTGTTAACCAGAAATCGAGTGCAGCTTCGACCGCCGCCTGCATTTCTTTTTCGTCATAATATCGTCCGGCGTAATGGACAGGGGTTACTCCCTTTATAAGATGATGCTGCGCCGCATTTTCATAATATTTTTTAACTAATAAGGATATTTTTTTTCTTATCTGTTGTAATTCTTTACCCTCATTATCCATGTTTTTAATCCTGAGCAAAACCTTCCGCGTTTCCGTCGGGTGTATTGATGTAATCTGTTTTTTAGCAATATTGGTGCCATCGTGAAGTTGTGTGTTTGAAAATTAAACGGACTAAATATTGGATAATTTTATATAATTTTTTAAATGACCGGACGAGGAGTATTTTCTCGGTTTTTTTTGAGCAATGTCGCGGCATAGTTTTATGTATCATAAGTATTCTTTATTACATTATATTATTGGATAATGCTAAAATGAGTTATCAAGTCTTAAGTTATTTTTCGTCATGCCGATAATAGTACCGGAGAGAGTTACTGGGGAGCGGGAAATGACTATAACACATTACCAGATAGATAGTGTGCTTAATGCCTATACCAGGCAAAGTAAATTAAGAGTATCAACGAATACCGCCAGGGGAAATGCACCGGAAGGAAAGTATACGGACGTGGTTTCATTATCAGTAAAAGAAGAGAATAAGGCGGAAGAGTTTGATAAAATAAGCTATAGCCTTCGTGATATCATCTTAAAAAAATAATTAAAACTAATCTTTACATAAATATTTTACTTTCCTGAATCAACAGAAGTTGCATCGGTCTTTCAAATCATTTTTCCCCAAAGGCGTATTTTTTTATGGCAATAAGAGTACCTGTCGAACTAAAATATAAAGACAAGAAAACAATATTAGTTGTTGACGACTACCTGCCCACTCGAAGACTTATTGTTGACGCCTTGGACCAATCTTCCCAGTACGAAGTTGATGAAGCAGAAAACGGCGAAGAAGCTTTGCAGCTTTTTAACCAGCATAATTACGATCTTGTGATAAGCGATATTATGATGCCCGGAATGAGCGGCATGGATTTGTTGAACCGCATCCGGGAGAAGAATCTTTCCGCCGCCGTTATCATGATTACAGGAAATCCCACTGTTGAACTTACTGTTAGCGCCATAAAAAAAGGGGCTGTCGATTTCCTGCCAAAACCGTTTGACATAGATGATTTACTCTACAGGGTGGACATCCATTTAAGAGGGAAGTCGCTGTTGTCGGAAGAGAGCGTCGAAGCATTTCGGGAACAGGTCAGGCTCAAAGATAAAACCGACGAACTTTCTAAGCAGGGTTATATATTTGATTCAATAGAAGATTCTCCACTGGATAATGATGTAATTTTTGAGAAAATTGCAGCACTGGCTTTAAAATTGGTTGATGGTGAGATCTGTTCGATTTTACTTTTCGATGAAAAAGATAATGCATTTCATCCTAAGGTGGTGAAGGGCGAGGCCCAAGCATTCCGCAAAGATTACACAGACAGCTCTGTGCTCAAAATGGTATTTAATGAAGTTATTGAACGAAAAGAAGCAGTTGTTATAAATTCGAATGAGCATGCCGATTTATCGCCTTCATTGATTTGCGCACCGCTGATGATCCGCAATTCCATATTAGGAATTTTGAGCATAAAAAAAAGGAAAAACAGGGAGATATTCAATAAAAGAGACCTGCACCATATTTTAAGTCTGACGAAGAGAGCTTCTCTGAATTTAGAAAATAAGATTCTCTACGAAAGTATCTATTTCAATATCATGGATACACTGAAATCATTGATCTCATCGGTTCAGGCGCGGGATAATTATACGGAAGCCCATTCTCAGCGCGTTACGGAAATATCCTTAAAAATTGCGCTTCAAATGAATTGTTCGGCCAGCGATATGGAAAGTCTTAAAATCGCCGGTATTCTCCATGACGTCGGTAAGATCGCCGTTCCGGACAGTATTTTGATCAAACCGGGTAAACTTACAGCAGAAGAATACATGATCATAAAGAATCACCCCACGATTGGTGAGAATATTCTGCGTCCGGTCGTTTTATTGGAAAAAGAAAGAAAAATAATTCAATGTCATCATGAAAGATGGGACGGCAAAGGCTATCCGCTGGGTGTAGCCGGAACTGAAATTCCCTGTATGGCGCGTATTCTGGCAGTTGCTGATTCATTCGACGCGATGACGAGTGACCGGCCTTACCATCCGGCAATGCCGCTGGATAAAGCCGTTGATGAATTAGTGGCTAATAAAAATAAGCAGTTTGATGCGGATGTTGTCGATTCTTTCCTGAAGATCTTATAATTACATTTTCCCTTTTAAATGGCATATTAATTGATAATCTCCTGATGGGAGGAGGAAGTATGTCGATTTATTCTGCTAAATTATCAGGCCTTGCCTATATAAATCAAATGGAGACGGAAAAAGCAAAAACATCAACGGCCGATAATCAAGGCAGTTTCAGCGAACTCTTGCGTATTTCTCTTCTGGAAACAAGTGCGAACATTATATCAGGCGAGGCGTTACCGCCTTTAACTAAAGAACAAATCAGCTTTCTGGTCAAAGTTATACAAATTCAAATGAATCGGCAGCTTTATAATATGGTAATCAGCAGGGAGGACGAAATAAATTACCTTCCGTCAGGAATGTTGCCTTTTCAAACCAGGGAAACGCCCCCGCCTTTGCCTGAAGCGTCAAATAAATGTCAGGACACGCCAAAAAACGACAGCAATAAAATTAACTCGAGCCGGGTAAACTCTAATCTGGATGCCATTATTGAAAAAGCCGCCGATAAGTACGGGGTTGATCCGGATTTAATTCGCTCGGTCGTTAAGACGGAAAGCAATTTTAATTTTCGGGCGACTTCACCCAAAGGAGCGATGGGTTTAATGCAGTTGATGCCGGCAACCGCGAGGGATTTGGGAGTGAAAGACGCCTATGATCCGGAAGAAAATATTATGGGCGGCACCCGGTATCTGAAAACACTGCTGAATCGCTACGACGGAAAAGTAGATCTGGCGCTGGCGGCTTACAACTGGGGAATGGGCAATCTGGAAAAAAATCCGCAACGCCTGCCTCGGGAAACATCAAATTACATTGCCAGAGTGAACAGCCACTATAAGAATTTCAGAACATCAACTTAGATTCAAGCAAAATCGTTTCCCTTCATCCATTCCTGCAAAGATCGCAAAGCGCGGTCAACATAGAGTGGAGCACGTTCTTTTTTCCTGATTTTTTTTCCGGCCAAAGGTTCCAAAAGACCAAAGTTAATATTCATCGGCTGAAAATTGGCGGCATGATCGTCAGAAGTGATGTAATGTAACAACGAACCGATAGTGGTGGTCGTCGGTGGAGGTGGAAGCGTTTTCCCGGCGAGAATCGCCGCTGCGTTTAATCCCGCCAACAGTCCCATGGCTGTTGATTCCATATAACCTTCCACACCCGTAATTTGTCCGGCAAAAAGGATATTTTTGTTTGTTTTCAACTGGAGGGAAGTGTTCAGGAGGGAAGGGGAATGTATATAAGTGTTGCGGTGAATGCTTCCCATTCGAGCGAATTGAGCGTTTTCCAGGCCGGGAATCAGACGAAAAATGCGCTGCTGCTCGGGCCAGGTCAATTTTGTCTGAAAACCAACCAGATTAAACAGGGACCCGGAAGCATTTTCCCGGCGCAACTGCACAACGGCGTAGGGCATATTTCCTGTGCGGGGATCAATTAACCCCACCGGTTTCATCGGACCGAAAGCCAGTGTGTTTTCACCCCGGGACGCCAGCACTTCAACGGGCAGACACCCTTCAAAATGTTTAACCTCTTCAAATTCTTTGGCGGCTACTTTCTCGCCGTCAAGCAGTTCCTGGCGCAAGCGCTTGTATTGTTCTTCGGAAAGCGGGCAATTCAAATAATCCGGCGTGCCTTTGTCGTAGCGCGAGGCCCAGTAAACCTTGTCCATATCAATGGAATCAGCTTCCACAATCGGCGCAATGGCGTCATAAAAATATAAATAGGTGCTGCCCAGCATTTGGGCTATTTCCTGCGCCAGAGCATCGGAGGTAAGAGGACCGGTAGCGATAATAGTCAATCTATCCCCGGATATTTTGGTGGCTTCACCCGTCACGAGAGAAAATCGGAGCTGCTTTTTGAGCTGGGTTTCCACATGTTGAGCGAATTTTCGCCGGTCAACAGCGAGGGCGCTGCCGGCGGCGAGTGCTGTTTTATCCGCTGCGGCCAGAATCAGCGAATTAAGACGGCGCATTTCTTCTTTGAGCAGGCCGGAAGCGTTATCAAGACTGTTGGATTTCAGTGAATTGCTGCAGACAAGTTCCGCCAGCTCCTCCATCTTGTGGGCGGGAGAGAACTTTTGCGGCTTCATTTCATGAAGATGAACCGCATAGCCACGCTGCAGAAGCTGCCAGGCTGCTTCACAACCGGCCAGACCGCCGCCGATAATCGTGACGAAAGACTCTGTCATGCTTCGGGTTTCACTTTGGGCATCTTCTTGATATTCTTGCATCCGGGATACCCTGTGCACCCGAGGAACTTTCCGTAGCGGCCGCGTTTAACGGCCATAGGCTTGCCGCATTGATCGCAGGCGATATCAGTAATCTCCGGTTCCTGGGCTGCTGTCTTTCCTTCTTTGCCGATTTTTTTGATATTTTTGCATTCGGGATAACCGGTGCAACCCAGAAACTGGCCGTAACGACCGCGCTTGATCGCCATGGGTTTTCCGCATAATTCGCAGACAGCATCCGTTGCCGGAGCTTCCTGGGGAACAATATCGCCGTTTTCATTTTTGGTGGCGTTCATTGTGTTTTTACATTCGGGGTAGCCCGAACAGGCCAGGAATTGACCGAAGCGCCCGTCTTTAACAATCATCGGTTTTCCGCATTTAGTGCATTTAATGTCGGTTGTCTGAGTTTCCGTATGGCGAATTTTCCCTTCCTCATCATGGGTGAAGTTCATGGTGTTTTTACATGTCGGATAGTTGGAGCAGGCGAGAAAGCGCCCGTTTTTGCCCCATTTGATAACCATCGGGCTCTGGCACTTTTCACAGATGAGGTCTGTTGGAGTTTCCTCCAGCTTGACGTTCTTCATCTCCTTCTTTGCCTTTTTCAATTCTCCGGCAAAAATATCATAAAAATCACGCAGGGTTTTAACTCGCTGACTTTCGCCCTCTTCGATCATGTCGAGCTTGTTTTCCATATCAGCCGTAAAAGTCGTGTCGAGAACTGTAGGGAAGTTTTCCACCAAAAGCTCGGTAACGGTCATTCCCAGTTCCGTGGGGAAAAACTTCCCTTTGTTCAGGCGCACGTATTCGCGGTCCTGAATGGTAGTGAGAATGGTAGCGTAAGTGCTGGGACGTCCGATGCCTTTTTCCTCCAGCTCCCGCACCAGGGAAGCCTCCGAAAAACGGGGAGGCGGCTGGGTGAATTTCTGCTCCGAGTTTAAATTGATCAGGGTCAAATTTTCTTTTTCCTGAACTTCCGGGAGAAGCTTGTCCTGGCCGCTGTCTTCTTCCTTTTCATCTTTGCCTTCGGTATAAACGATCGTAAAACCGGGGAATTTAAGAACCTGTCCCTGCGCCCGGAAAATGCAGTTGGCGCCGCTGATGTCAATCGTGGTTTGATCGAAAACAGCGGGGCTCATCTGGCTGGCTACAAAGCGGTTCCAGATCAACTGATAGAGTTTAAATTCATCGGCGGTTAAATATTCTTTAATATCCTGCGGCTTATAAGCCATAGTGGAAGGCCGGATGGCTTCGTGGGCATCCTGCGCTTTTTGCGCATTCTTGTAAGTATGCGGCCGGGCGGGCAGATAAGCGGGAGAATAGTTTTCTTTAATGTAGTCGCGCACGGCCGCCAGCGCTTCCTCGGCGATGCGGTAGGAGTCGGTTCTCATATAGGTGATAAGACCGACGGAACCGTCTTTACCCAGTTCGATGCCTTCGTATAATTTTTGCGCCACACTCATCGTTTTTTTCGCGGAAAATCTCAGCCAGCGGGAGGCTTCCTGCTGCAGTTTGCTTGTTGTAAAGGGCGGCAGGGCGGAGCGCTTGAGTTCCTTCTTTTCCAGCTTCTCGACAATAAAAGAAGCTTTCTTCAAGGATTCAACAAGTCCGGCAGCCTGTTCGCCGTTTGTCACCTTTGCTTTTTTTCCGTCGATTTTATGCAGCTTCGCATCAAAGGGCGGCGGATTGCTTCCCTGAAATCGGGCTATGAGATTCCAGTATTCTTCGGGAACAAATTTATTTATTTCCTTTTCTCTTTCACAAATCATTCTTACGGCGACGGATTGAACCCGGCCGGCGCTCAGCCCTCTTTTGACCTTATCCCAGAGCACCGGGCTGATCTGGTAGCCGACAAGCCTGTCCAGAATCCGGCGCGTCTGCTGCGCTTCATATTTATTGAAATCCAGATTTAAAGGATGGTCAATGGCCTCCAGAACTGTTTTTCTTGTAAGATCATTAAATAGTACGCGGTAAATGCTTTTATTTTTTTTGTTGATTACATCTGCAATATGCCAGGCGATTGCTTCTCCCTCGCGATCCGGGTCAGGGGCGAGATAAATATTTTCTGCATTTTTGGCGGCTTTCTTAAGTTCGTCTATCGTTTTTTTCTTCGTTTCAATATTCTTGTACGTCGGTTCAAAATCTTTTTCCAGATCGATGCCCAAAGTGCTTTTGGGCAAATCCTTGATATGCCCCATGGAAGCAACAACGTTGAAGTCTTTTCCCAGAAATTTTTTAATTGTTTTAACTTTTGTGGGCGATTCCACAACTATTAACGAGTTGGCCATAATAACTCCTTATATTTCGCCGCACCCTATAATGGTGTGCCGGAAATTTGTAAAGACAAATTTATGACGGCCTCGTAAAAAGGCCGGATGCTGCGTTGCGCTTCATCCTTCGTCACTGCAGCGTACACTTAGTACGCTTCGTTCCTCATGATTCGCGCGCCTTGCCTGCGGCCTTTTTACGAGGCCGTCTGTGTAGTGGTAACTTTTATGCTTTTTGCAAATTCATCATTTATTTGAGCAAAGAAAAGAACTTTCCCGGATGCTGCTGAACAATTCCGTTTAACTCCAGCTTCATAAGAGAACTTAAGACATTGCCGGGCGTAAAACCGGTTGTGTTTATCAACTCGTCGATATGAATGCGGTTGTTGGATAAAAGCGCCATAATTTCGCGGTCGATGGAGCTGATATTGTCGCTCTCTTTCTTAGTGCCTGCGTCTTTACCGGGACTGGACAAAGTTTCCGGTGTTTTTATTCTTTCCAGCTGTGGCAAAATTTCTTCTAAAATATCATCGGTGTTTTCAACCAGTTTTGCGCCTTGCTTGATAAGCTTGTTTGTTCCCCGCGAACCGGCGGAATCAATGCTTCCCGGAACGGCGAAAACCTCCCGTCCCTGTTCCAGCGCCAGCCTGGCTGTGATCAGGGAGCCGCTTTTTTCTCCCGCCTCTATAACAACCACGCCATAAGACATGCCGCTGATGATACGATTACGGGCGGGGAAATTACACGCCCGTGGCGGCGTTCCCGGCGGAAATTCGGAGACGACAGCCCCCGTTTCGCAGATTGCAGCGAATAAATTTTTGTTTTCGGGTGGATAAATGATATCCAGGCCGCTTCCCAGAACGGCGATTGTTCTTCCCTGAGCCGTTAATGTTCCGCGGTGGGCTGCTGAATCGATGCCCCGCGCCAAACCGCTGACAACGGTTATTCCCCGCAGAGCCAGTTCGCGGCTGATTTTCTCCGTAGTATATTTGCCGTAAGTACTGGCCAGTCTCGAACCGACTATGGAAACATTGATATCGTCATTTCGGAGGCTTCCCTTGACAAAAAGAAAAGGAGGACGGTCATAAACTTCCAACAGTTTCGCCGGATACAATTCGTCCTGACAGGTAACGATACTAATGCCGGCATTTATGGTTAGCTCCAGATTTTTTTTAATGATATCCCAGTTTTTAAACGCGGCGATGCCCAAAGCGGCTTTCTTTGTTACCGTCGGCACGGCCTGCAGTTCATCGACCGAGGCGGAGAATATGGTTTCCAGAGATCCGAATTGATCAATCAACGCAGGAAAGCTGACATTGCCTATTCCGGCAATGGACTTTAACGCCAGCCAATATTTTAATTTATTGTAGTCCATACAATCTCATGAAAAATTGGAGGAACTCTATATCCTCTCCTCTGGATGTGTCAAGGGTTTAATAGACCGTCCCGATCGGCCGAAATGTCAGGTGGAAAAAAAGCGTTTTTTTACACCCGACCCGAAAGGAGAAAAAGCAGTAAAAAAGGCATATAATTATAATGGTATCGCCGGTTATGTAAGGTAAGTATTTTTTTGCAAGCATTTAATCTTGACAAAATGGAAAAGAGAGGATATTACGCAAACTCTTTTTTCAGGTACAGGATTTACTATTTGCGCCTGTAGCTCAGCTGGATAGAGCAACGGACTTCTAATCCG